>Ga0307373_10000043_pt1 | contig 187481 bp, 187 predicted proteins | sample OX2MG_FD_202534 | JGI IMG/M metagenome (GOLD analysis project Ga0307373, IMG submission 202534) | Soil microbial communities from Risofladan, Vaasa, Finland - OX-2 | ecosystem: Environmental > Terrestrial > Soil > Coastal area > Acid sulfate soil | place: Finland: Risofladan, Vaasa...
AAGGACGGCGACATCGTGCGCCTGCGCGCCGGGGCGCCCGAGCGCTCGGTCATCTTCGAGCGCGTGCTCTGCCGCGTCTCGGACAAGTTCAGCCTGGAATTTCACATCGACACGGACGAAGCCAACGCCGCGCGCCTTAAAACCGGCGACACGGCGCATTTGGTCTGAAACGCGGATGATTGAAAAACTGAGCATTCAAAATTTTAAGTCGATTCGGAAGCTGGAAATTCCCTGCGAGCGGCTCAATATTTTTATCGGCGAGCCTAATGTCGGAAAGTCCAATATTTTGGAAAGCCTGGGCCTCTTTTCATACCCCTACCTGTCGAGCCTGCCGCAGTTCGGCGAAATGGCGCGGTTTGAAAATTTCGCGGATATGTTTTACGACAGCGACGTGAGCAAGCCCATAGAAATCAATGCCATTGAAGGCTCCGGACTGAGTAATAAATTAAGGATTCAACATGAAGGGGGGAGATTTGCCGGGCATCTTCAAATAGGCGGCGCCTCTCATGCTATGAAGAAAGAATTTGAAGCCGCGGCAGACGGGCTCGTGCAGACATCGTCCAGCCGCCGGGAATCGGGGATTAAGTTCTATAAGTTTCCCTCCAAAGCGACTTTTGGATCCAAAGAATTCGATTACCTGCGTCCTATGGACGGCGGAAATCTTCCTTGGATTTTGCAAATTAACAAAGAACTGCGGACTATGGCCGCGGCGCTGTTCCAGAAACGCGGGTTGGAACTAGCGGTCAATCCTCAGAGAAACGAAATCAGTGTTCAGAAGAAACAAGACGGACTGGTCGTGAACCACCCGTATTCATCGGCTTCCGACACGCTGAGACGATTCATTTTTCATTTGGCGGCGGTCAGAACCAACAAGAATTCCGCCATTATTATCGAGGAGCCCGAATCTCACGCGTTCCCTTATTATACGAGGCTGCTTGCGGAAGACATGGCCAAGGACTCCAACGGCAACCAGTACTTTGTGTCGACCCATAATCCTTATTTTTTATTTCCTTTTCTTTATAAGGCGCCCAAGAATGAAACGGCTGTTTTTTTGACGATCATGCAGGGGTATGAAACCCAAGTCCATCGGCTTTCGGGGGAGCAGATTCAAGAAGCGATGGAGATGGATGCGGACTTATTTTTTAATTTCGATCAATTTTTCCCCGCATGATTTTAGTGGAATGCAACGCCGATGTGGCTTTGGTTGAGTCCCTGGGAATCGGCAGGCGTGAGCGGGAGCATTCCGGCGACAAGGGGCGCGTTTGCAAAAAGGTCAAAAAGTCATCGGGGGCTGCGGGGCTCGTCGACGAAGACCCGGGAAGTCCTTCGCCTGATTATATGGCGGGATTAAGGCCTGTTTTCGAGAGGCATGATATCCGAGTCCTTGCAGATGCGAGTTCCAGGAATCGCGTCATCGTTCTCTGTCCGGAACTGGAGGTCTGGCTGCTGGAAACGGCGAGGCAGGCGTCTTTGACCATGGGAGATTGCGGCCTTCCCGCGTTTCCCACCGAGCTTCATGATATTTTAGGAGACAAGCCGGAAAAGATGGGAAAACTTGTCGAGACTTTGAAACAAAAGAAAAGCGTACGACTGCGAATCTTGGAGGATTTGCTCAAGACGCAGGGCCGCTCTAACAAGGAGAAATAAATGAACGCACTGGGAATGATCGAGACGAGGGGACTCACGGCCTGCGTCGAGGCCGCGGACGCCGCGGTCAAGGCCGCGGACGTGAGAATCGTGGGCTACGAGAAGGTCGGCACGGGCCTGGTGACGGTTTTGTTCCGCGGCGAAGTGGCGGCCTGCAAGGCCTCCTGCGACGCCGGAGCGGCCGCCGCGCAGAAAGTGGGCGAGCTCGTCGCCGTGCACGTCATCCCGCAGCCGCACCCGGACCTGGAGGGCAAGATGCCCATCTCTCTTCCGGAAAACCTGGCCCGCAAGCGCTAGGGGCGCGCCGTGACTCAAAGAAATGGTTTGCGTCCTAAGGATATAGGAGGCAAACTATGATCTTCGCGCGCGTCGCCGGCAGCGTCGTCTGCACCCAAAAAGACGAGAAGCTGGTCGGCATGAAGCTGCTTTTGGTCCAGCCGGTGGATCTCTCCGGCGCGTCCAAGGGCAACCCGCTGGTGGCCGTGGACTCGGTGGGCGCCGGCGAGGGGGAGATGGTGCTCCTGGTGCAGGGCTCCTCGTCCCGGCAGACTTCCCGGACCAGCAACACGCCGGTCGATGCGGTCATCTTCGCCATCGTGGACACCGTGGAGCAGGGCGGCAAGAAAGTCTTTTGCAAGGCCAAAGACCATGCAGGCGGATGAAGTCGCCCGCGTCGTCGCGGAGGTGTTGAAGTCCCTGCAGAGCCGCGGCGAGCTGGGAGATATCTTGGCTCCCGCGCCCGCTGCCTCGCTCGCCGTTCCGGCGCAAGCCGGAATCCAGCGGCTGGACCCCGGCTTGCGCCGGGGTGACGGGCAGGATGAGGTGGTCTTTCCCGACGTCTTGTCCGCGGTCAAGGCCGCGGCCCGGGCGCAAAAGGCCTTCCAGCCGATGGGCGTGGAGGCCCGGCGCAAAATCATCCGCGCCATTCGCGAAGCCGCGGTGGCCAACGCCGAATCCCTGGCCGTGATGGCGGCCGAGGAGACCGGCATGGGCCGCGCCGCGGACAAGACCCAGAAAAACCTGGTCTGCGCTCTTAGGACCCCCGGCGTCGAGGACCTGCAGTCGCGCGCCTACACGGGTGACAAGGGCCTGACCTTGGTCGAGTACGCGCCCTACGGCGTGGTGGCGGCGGTGACGCCGTCCACCAACCCAGCGGCCACGGTCATCAACAACTCCATCTCCATCTTGTCGGCGGGCAACGCGGTGGTCTTCGCGCCGCACCCGGCCGCGGCCAACTGCTCGATGGAGGCCATGCGCATCCTAAGCCGCGCCGCGGTTTCCGCGGGCGCGCCGCCAAGCCTTATCACCACCGTGTCCCCGGCCACGCAGGAGACGACCAAGGCGCTCTTGGCGCATCCGGGCGTGCGCGTCAACATGGTGACTGGGGGACCTGCCATCGTCAAAATCGCCATGACCGTGGGCAAGACCTGCAAGACCATCGCGGCCGGCCCCGGGAATCCTCCCGCCGTGATAGACGAGACGGCGCTTTTTCCCAAGTGCGCGCAGGACGTCATCTTCGGCGCGTCCTTCGACAACAACGTGCTGTGCACCGCGGAGAAGGAAGTCATCGTCACCCAAGACGCGCGCGAGCGGTTTTTGAACGCCATGCGCCAAGACGCGCGGGCCTGCGAGCTTTCTCCCGCGCAGACCGACGCCTTGGTCAAGGTCATTATCAAGGAAGGCGGGCGCGGCTGCAAGGACCCCAAGCTCAACCGCGACTACGTGGGCAAGAACGCGGCCTTTATCGCCAAGGCCATCGGGCTCAACCTGCCCGACTCGGTGCGGCTTTTGTGGTCCGAGGTTCCCAATGATCATCCCTTGGTCTGGACCGAGCAGCTGATGCCCGTCTTGCCGGTGACCGTCGCGCCGGACGTGGACTCGGCCATCGAGCTGGCCTATGAGGCCGAGGGCGAGAACCACCACACCGCGTCCATGCACTCCATGAACGTGGACCACTTGACGCGCATGGGCCGGCGCATGCAGTGCTCGATTTACGTCAAGAACGCGCCCAACCTCTACGGCCTGGGCCTGGGCGAGGGCTACGCGTCCATGTCGATTGGCACGCCCACGGGCGACGGCCTCACCAAGGCGTCGCACTTCGCGCGACCCTTGCAGTGCAGCCTGGTCGGGTACTTTAGGATCACGTGATTTGAGGGTTGATGAAATTATTCCATGATTATGAAGGCTTGGCCATGCGGCTTACTTCCGAACGCTGGGGGCATATCGGAGAACACCCCGAGATGCGCGGTCATCTTCATGACATCGGCAATGTTTTGTCGGTTCCCGAAAGGGTCGTCCAATCCGGCGCCGACCCGGAGGCGCGGCTCTATTACCGTTATTTTTTCGGAACGGAAGTTGGAGATAAGTAGCTCTGCGTCGTCGTTAAGATTATTCCGGGCGACGCGTTCGTCTTGACGGCGTATTTTACGGATGCAATAAAGAGAGGACGGCAATTATGGCCAAAGTGAAGGCTCGCGTGACGGTCTGGTACGATAAAGAGGGAGATTTCCTTGAAGTCCTGTTCGATAAAACCAAGCCGGGCTATTTCCGGGAAACCAAAAACGAGCAGGTGATGGAAAAAGTCGATGACCAAGGCCATGTCCTCGGCTTTTCCATCTTAAAAGTGAGCCGGCTCAAGAAAAAGCCGCTGGAGTTGGCTTTGACCGCGTGAAACAAAAATCTGAAATGGAGAAAATCGGGGACGCCGAGCTTTACCGCGGCGACTGCCTCAAAGTCTTGGAGGACGTCGTCCGCCGGCATCCCCACGGCACCTTTGACTTGATTTTCGCGGACCCGCCGTATTTTTTGTCCAACGGCGGCATCACCTGCAAGTCCGGGCGCATGGCCAAGGTGGATAAGGGCGCGTGGGACAAAAGCCGCGGCGCGGACCAGAACCACGAGTTCAACCGCGCGTGGCTCGCATTGTGCCAAAAGGCCTTGAAGCCCGACGGCACGCTGTGGGTCTCGGGCACGGCGCACGTCATCCACTCGGTCGGGTTCGCCCTGCAGCAGCTGGGCTTCAAGATTTTAAACGACGTGACCTGGGTCAAGCGCAACCCGCCGCCCAATTTGTCCTGCCGCTACTTCACGCACGCCAGCGAGACCTTGATTTGGGCGGCCAAGAGCGCCAAGAGCCGCCATCTGTTCAACTACGCGGACATGAAGAAGGACAACGGCGGCAAGCAGATGAAAAGCGTGTGGGACATTTTGCCGCCCGCGGCCGCGGAGAAAAAATTCGGCAAGCACCCCACGCAAAAGCCGCTGGAGCTTCTGCGCCGGGTCATCCGCGCCAGCTCCAAGCCGGGCGACGCGGTGTTGGACCCCTTCATGGGCTCAGGCACCACGGGCCTGGCCGCGCTGGAGCTTGGGCGGCGCTTTACCGGCATCGAGCTCGACAAAAAATATTTCGCGCTGGCGAAAAAAAGAATCGTGACGGAAAGCCACGGAAAGAACGGAAAGAACGGAAGAACCGGCCTTTCCGTTCCTTCCGTTCTTCCGTTGCCTTCCGTTCCCGCCGTTCCGGTGGCGGCTTGATGCCCGGGCGCGACGCGGCGGTCTCGTCGGGCAGCGCGCTTGAGGACAAGGTTACGGCCCTGGCCGAGGGTCTGGGCTTGGAATCCCGGCGGCAGTACCGCGCGGGGCGGCGGCTTTGGGGCCGCGAGCGCCATATCGACATCATTCTGCGCGATAAAAAGTCTCAGAAAACCTTAGGCATAGAGTGTAAATATCAGGGCGGCGCGGGCACTGCCGATGAAAAAATCCCCTCGACAATCAAAGATATTGAAGCTTGGCCTATTCCCGGTATCGTCGTGTTCGATGGAGAAGGTTTTGAGAGCATGAGGCCTTATTTGTTATCAACCGGCAAAGCCGTGGAGTTTCCCGATTTGGGGAACTGGCTTAAGCTGTTTTTTGGGCTGGAATTATGACGCGAGACCCTATCAACCCCCCTATCTATACCCTATACACCCCAGATCCATCTAGATCCCATCTAGATCCTATCTGGACCCGATCTAGTTCCAGCTCTTGCCTATCCATCGCCAGCCTTTTATCCGTTTTTTCTAGCTATTCCGGGGGCCACCCGGCCATGGCCCCGGCCGGCCGGGGCCGGCCCCTGGGGCCCAGTTTCCAGCTGGTGGGGAGTGGGGTCCGCTGATGGCAATTCCAGGGTTCGAGAATTATATGCTGCCTCTGTTGGAGTTGTGTTCTGATGGGCAAGAACATCGGTTGCGGGACACTTATGAGGTGCTGGCAAAGAAATTTAATTTGACTGAAATTGAAAAGAGTCAAATGCTTCCCAGTGGGACACAGACTACTCATGATAACCGCGTCGGCTGGGCGCGAACTTTCCTTAAAAAAGCTTTGCTCTTAGATAGTCCAAAGCGTGGGTGGATGAAAATTACGGAACGGGGCCGAAAAGTGCTTCAAGACCGCCCGGTAAAGATCGACATAAAGCTTCTCGACCAATTCCCGGAATTTGTGGAATTCCGGACAACGAAAGCGGAATCTAAATTCATAGAGGAGTCTGGAAATAAGGGACTTGCGGAAATGACGCCGAAGGAGTTTTTAGATTTTGGATATCAAGAGATTAAAAAGACATTGGTTGGAGATTTGCTTCAGCAAGTAAAAGATTCTTCTCCAAAATTTTTTGAAAAGATTGTTGTTGACCTGCTTGAGGCCATCGGCTATGGGAAAGGTCAAATAACCGGCAAGCCGGGTGATGATGGGATTGACGGGATCATTAAGGAAGACAAGTTGGGCTTAGATGTAATTTATATCCAAGCCAAGCGTTGGCAAAACAATGTCGGCAACGGGCCGATCCGGGATTTTTTAGGCGCACTGGATTTAAAGCGGGCTAAAAAAGGCGTCTTTATAACCACGTCGTCTTTCGTGGATGGCGCGGATGCCATGGTTGCCAATCTTGATAAGCGAGTCGTTTTGATTAATGGTCAACAATTGGCGGAGCTCATGATCGATCATGGGGTCGGCGTTACCAAGGAATATGAGTACGCGATAAAGCGCATTGATTCGGACTATTTTATCGATGAGTAAAAAAAGCTTTCGGCAAATCGGCATCGCCGCAGCCTTGGCCGCGCTGATTCCGGCGCGGGCTCGCGCGTCGGAGTTAACCAAGCTTTTCTCCGGCGCGCCGGCTCCTCGGACCGTCGCCAAGGAGTTTCCCGCCGCGGGCCTTAAAACCGTCTCGGCCCAAGTCGCCATCGGGAACATTTCGCTCCGCGGCGTCTCCGGCTCCGCGATTGCGGCGCGGATTTCCAACGACGAGCCTTCCGACTGCGCCGTGACCATGGCGGTCGAAGGCTCCACGCTGAGGCTCTCGGCGCGCGGCACCAACCGCTGGTTCTGGCAGGCCGACCGCTGCCGCGCGAAGATTTCGGTGGACGTTCCGGCCGGAGCGGCGGTCATGGCCTCCGCGGGCGAGGGCGACGTGGACGCCTCCGGCCTCGCGGCCGGGGCGAACATCCACGTGGGCTCGGGCAATATTCTTTTGAAAGGCGTCTCCGGCGCCTTGATGGTGCATGACGGGCGCGGCCTGGTCTCGGGTTCCGTAGACTCTCCCCAGGTCGACGCGGCGGTCGGCGACGGCAGCGTGGCCTTGACCGGCTTGACCGGCTCGGCCGCGGTCAAGGTGGGCAACGGCAACGTGCGCCTGGCTTGGGCCAAGGCGCCCAAGATGGGAAGCGCCGCGGTCAAAAGCGGCCACGGCGACGTGGTTTTGGAGTTTCCGCCAGGGACCACGATGCACGCCAGCCTGGTCTCCGGCCTGGGCCGGACGGTCAATGAAATCGGGGACGCGCCCGGCGCGCCGTTTTCCGTCTCCGTCTCCGCAGGGCTGGGCAACGTGATTATCAAGAAGGCGGGTCCATGAGCTGGAACCCGACAGGGAAATGGCCGATTCCGCGCATTTTAGATAGATACCATGAAAGTCGTCCGTGGAAAATGGAAGGGCTCCCCGTGCTAAACTTCGAGGGCTATGGACGTCAACCATACCCTAAACACAGGAGGCTTGAAAGTATGATACACCTTGGAATCGATCACCGCAAATTATATCTTCCTATCTCCAACAAAAATTAAGATGAAAGCTGATATTGCCAACACATCGCGTCGGCTAAAGCTGTCGGAATTCGTCGGGAGAAACGCCCGCCTGCTTGAGCAGCGCGGCAAGCAGTCCGCGCTTCATTTCACGCGCGTGGAAAGGGACGACGATGCGCGGCCCGCCGGGCTTGAGCAAGATGACATGGCTTCCGGATTGGTGATCGACGCGAAAGCCCAGCTTCCCGAGCTTGCGGATGAACTCTTTAGGCTTGACGCTGCCGAGGCGTCCCGGCATCAGGCGGGGACGGCGACCAGGACTGACTCCACGACCTCGCGAATTTCCTTCGGCACGCTTTCGCCGTGCTTCTTTAAGCTCGCGCAGTACGCCTTGATGGCGTCGCGGGCCATGGCCTCGGCTTCCTCCAGGGTCTCGCCCTGGGTGGCGCAGCCGGGAAGGGACGGAACGTGCGCGACGTATCCGCCCTCAGGGGCTGTTTCGTATACGACGGTGAATTTCAGGACGCGCGTCATGGATAATTTGAGTGTATCAGACAAGCCGCGCGAGCGCAAGGGCTTGTTTCCCGTCCGGACTACCACGGGCGGAGGTGCTTTGTGGGCTTAAAAGGTTTGGCAATAGTGCTCGGCGCGGGAGCCTCAAGGGGCGCAAAAAATGGCGGAGAGCATGAGGTTCCCGTTGATGCGAATTTCTTTACGGTGGCGAAGAAGTTGTGGAAAAGTATGCACAAAAAAGATTCAAAAACCGTTGGAGTCTGGCGAGGGTTTAAGGAAGGCTTAAAACAAGCTGGTGTTCCTGATGCAAGCTTGAAAAGCTTGGAAAATACGGCCACGTATCTTGAGGCACGCAAAAGCATAACGTTGGAAAAAAAATCAGGACACCCAGCCAATTACGGAGAGATTCTAGATAACCTGAATCAGGTAATCTATTACACCCTTAAGGGAACTGGTGGGGATCAGTCTTGCGAAATTCACAAAGCGCTGTTTGAATGCGTCAAGCCCAAAGTCGTTATTAGTTTTAATTATGATTTGATCGCTGACCAAACTTTGTTGGAAATGGAAAAATTGGCTTGGTGGAAGAAGGAATATTGCGGCACGGATGGAAAGGGAAAGGGGTATGGAAAAAGAGATACAACGATACATTTCCTTAAGTTGCACGGTTCAATAAATTGGAAAAAAAATGGAAGGGGACACCGTCTTATAAAGAAACCGTCGGAAAATAGGGGATTTATCCTGCCCGCTGACGCTCCAGGTAGTCCATATATTATTCCGCCCATAGCCGTTAAAAATATAAGCGGCCCTCTGGCGGGAAATTGGAAAGCGGCCCGATCTAAGCTTACCGATTCAAAAGGATGCATCATCTGGGGCTACTCTTTTCCTCGAACAGATAATGCGGCTTTGATTTTATTTAGAACAGCTCTGAGGAAGACGGGGCGTAAAAATATTATTGTCGTTAATCCGGATTATTCGGTCGCCGAAAGAGCCGAAGAATTGTTGGGGCTAAAGAAAGGAACAGTTAAGTATTGCCCATCAATGGAAAGATTTTTGTTTGACCAAAAGAAGCTTGAAATCAAGTAGGAGAAAACATGCAAGCCAATATCGCCGTGGGATTTATCGAGACCTCATCCATCGCCAAGGGCATCGAGGCCTCGGACGCCATGACCAAGATGGCCTCCGTGCAGCTGGTCAAAGGCTACGTCATCGCGCGCGGCAAATACGTCGTGTTCATCAAGGGACCGGTGGGCGAGGTGGAAAGCGCCATGCGCGCCGGCCGCGAGATTGCGGCGAAGACCTTGCTTGACGACGTGCTTATCCGCAACGTGCACGGCCAAGTCCTGGCGGCTCTGGACAAGCGCGCGCCGGTCGACGCCATCGAGGCCTTGGGCGTCATCGAGACCAAGGACGCCGTCGCGGCCGTCTTGGCGGCGGACGCGGCGGCCAAGGCCGCGGCGGTGCGCATCATCGAGGTCAAGACCGCCGTTCCCGGCGGCAAGGGCTACGTCACCATGACCGCCGAGCCGGGCGCGGTGCGCGCGGCCGTGGCCGCGGGCGTGCAGGCGATCAAGCCCGGCTCCCTGGTTTCCCACGTCGTCATTCCGCAGGCCGACGTCCAGCTCCTGGCCCAGGTGGGCAAATGAAAGCGAAGGCGGCGCATCCGCGCCACGATCCTGCTCTCGCCCGGATGGCGCAGCGCCTCATGCGCATGCCCTTTAACCGGAGCGGGACGGATAAGAGCTGGGTCCTCGGCTCGCAGTATTACTGGCGCGTCTTCTGGCTGGGAGTCAAGCGTGCCTGAAAATCCTTACGCCAGGATCTTGGCCGCCCTAAAAAAGAGCGGCGCCGATTTTGTCGTCATCGGCCTTTCCGGGATCAATTTTTATGCGGACGCGGCGGATCATGCCTTCTCCACGGGCGATTGCGATCTTTTGGCGGCGCCCAGAACGGAAAATCTCCTCAAGATTTTAAAAGCTTTAACTCGCGCCGGATACGAACTTGTCTCGAATGGCGAGCCCTTGGGGGCGGCGGATGCGTGGCTGGCCGGAAAAATTATCGAGCGTCGCGCTGTCGTGTCCGCCACGCGCGGCCCCGCCCTTATGTTGGACATCGTGATAGACGGCGGGGGAATTCCCTATCCGCAATGGCGTCGGCATGCCAAGCCGTTTTTAGTGCAGGGCGCGCGAATCCTGGTGGGTTCCCTGCCTGATTTGCTCGCCGCCAAGGAGAACGCGGGGCGGGACAAGGATAGAAAATTTTTGGAGCTCTACAGGATTCATTTGAAGGAAATGCTGAAGAGCTCCGCGTCCCGGAGGAAAAAGCGGACATGAGAATCGTCATCGGCTCCGACCACGGGGGCTTCGCGGCCAAGGAGTTCGTGAAGAAGCGTCTTTTGAAGGGGGGGCATGACGTTTCCGATTTCGGCTGTTATAATGAGGAGGCGGTGGACTACGCGGACGTGGCGCTCCTGGTGGCCGAGGCCGTGGCGAGGAAGGACTTCGACAAGGGCGTGCTCTTGGACGGCTTCGGCGGGGCCGTGGCCATGGCGGCCAACAAGGTGCCGGGCGTGCGGGCCGTGGCCGCGCACGACTCCATCTCGGCGCGTTTTGCCGCCGCGCACGACGACGCCAACGTCTTGTGCCTGGGCGGCAAGACCCAGGGCGAGCTGGCGCTGGCGGAAATTTTGGACGTATTTTTCGGGACGCCGTTCGAGGGCGGGCGCCATGAGCGGCGGTTGGCCAAGGTGTTGGGCATCGAGAGGAAATATTCCAGATGAAATTGGCGCGTTTTCGCGGCGGCTCCGAGGAAAAGGCGTGGCTCGGCGCCGCGGTCCGACGCATCGTGAAGAGGACCAAGCCGCAGAAGGTGATTCTTTTCGGCTCCCACGCCTACGGCAGGCCCCGAAAGGACAGCGATTTAGATTTGCTGGTCGTCTTGTCGCGGCCGCGCGGGCGTTTTAAGCGCTACCGCCTGGTGAGCCAAGCCATCGGGGAGCGCCGCTGGCCGATGGACCTGCTGGTGCGGCGCCCGCGGGAAATCGACGAGCGGCTGAGAATAGGCGATTCTTTTTTCCGCGAAATCATTTCCCGCGGCGAGGTCTTGTATGAGTCCTGAATACGCCGCGGAATGGATCCGCAAGGCCGAGACGGATCGGATGGCGGCGAAGCGCGCCCTGCAAGACGCGCGGAACGCCGGATGAGGCTCGCGCGCGTGGTGGGCCGGGTGTTCTGCGCAAGGCAGGACCCGGCCATCGACCGGAAGACTCTTTTGCTCATCCAGCCGCTGCGCTGGGAGGACGAGGCCGCGGCGGGCGACCCCCTCGTGGCCATGGACGCGGTCGGGGCCGGCGCGTCCGAGAAAGTTTTTTGGGTCGCGGCGCGGGAAGCCGCGGTGGCTTTCCCCGACGTGCCGCCCATCGACGCGGCCGTCGTCGGCATCGTCGAGGGCCGGCAGACCCGCAGCTTTCGGGCCAAGAACTGACATGTACATCGCCGAGGTCGTGGGAAACGTCTGGGGCACGCGCAAGCACAAGTCCTTGCGCGACAAGAAGCTCTTGTTGGTGCGGCCCATCGACCCGTTCACCGAAAAGCCCCTGGGCGACGCGGTGCTGGCCTTGGACGGCGGCGTGCAGGCGGGCCCGGGCGGCGTGGTCTTGGTCGTCGACGAGGGCAACTCGGCCCGGCAGATTTTGAAGGACGCGAATGCTCCGGTGCGCGCGGTCATCTGCGGCATCGTGGACCAGGTGGCGTCCGGCGGGAGGATTAAAAAATATGACTGAGGCCGAATTGCGCCGGATCGTCGAGGAAGTCGTGCGCGCCTTGGCGCGCCAGGGATTTTTGAAGGAAGGGGACTGCGGCTGCTCCGGCAAGGCCAAGGCTCCGGCCTCGGCCGCCGCCGCGCCGCGCGCGACCACCGTGGGCACCGCGGGAAAAGTTTTCTCGGGCGAGTGGGCGCCGTATAAGCCTCGCGCCGCGGCGTCGGCCGCGCCCGCGGCTCAAGCCTCCAGCGAAGAAATGGAGCACACCGGCGCGCCCGACTGCCCGCATTGCGGCACGGGCCCGCAGCTGGACGAAAATCAACTCAAGGCCCTGGGCGCCGACCGCATCGGCGTGTGCCGCCCCAGCAAGAAGTGCTCGCCCGTGGCGCGCTACGTGGATCACACGCTTTTAAAGCCCAACGCCACGCAGGAAGAAGCGGCCAAGCTCTGCGAGGAAGCCAAGGCCTATTGCTTCGCGTCCGTCTGCGTCAACCCCTCCTACGTCGCCTTGTGCGCCCAGCTTCTGCGCTCAAGCGGCGTGAAGGTCTGCACGGTGGTAGGCTTCCCGCTTGGCTCGACCACGCCCACGGTCAAGGCTCTTGAGACCCGCGACGCCATCGCCAACGGCGCCGATGAAATCGACATGGTCATAAACGTTGGCGCCTTAAAATCCGGCAACGACGGTCTGGTCGCCAGCGACATCCGCGCGGTCCGCGACGCCGCGCGCGGCCGCCTCTTGAAGGTGATCTTGGAGACCTCCCTTTTGACCAATGATGAGAAAGTCCGCGCCTGCAAGGCGGCCAAGGAGGCCGGCGCCGATTTCGTCAAGACCTCGACCGGGTTCGGCGGCGGCGGCGCCACGGTCGAGGACGTGCGCCTGATGCGCGAGACCGTGGGGCCCCTGATGGGCGTCAAGGCCTCGGGCGGCATCCGCGACGCGGCCGCGGCCAAGGCGATGATTGACGCCGGGGCCACGCGTCTGGGCACGTCCGCCAGCGTCGCGATTGTCGGCGGCGAGGCCGCCAAGGAGTCCAAGGGATACTGATATGGCCAAGAACAAGCCGGCGAAGTTCAAGCTCAAAGTCGACATGCAGTGCGGGGTCTGCGGGGCGCTCACGCACTTGGAGGGCGAGACCCTGCCCAAGTTCTGCCCCTGCTGCGGCGGGGCGATGGAGCGCTTCTGCCTGGCCTGCGGCAAGAAGGCGGACATGTTTTTCGAGGAGTGGTGGCCGGAGGACGACGAGTGCCTGCGCACGTACAGCCCGGCGCGCCGCTGCAGCCGCTGCAACGCGATTTTGGGGCCCGAGGAAGCTTCGGGCGAGGACGAGAATGGGGAGCGCCGGCATTAAGCCGCCGGATCAAAGGAGCGAAACACGATGGCGGAAGCGGGACGCGAGGCATCAGGACGCGAAGCGTTGGGCTTGGTGGAGACAAAAGGCTTTACCGGCATGATTGAAGCGTCGGACGCCATGGCCAAGGCGGCCAAGGTCCGACTTTTAGGCTACGAGAAGGTCGGCTCGGGGCTGGTGACGACCTTGTGCCGCGGCGAGGTGGGCGCGGTGCGCGCGGCGGTCGAGGCCGGCGCCTCGGCGGCGCAGCGGGTGGGGGAGCTGGTCTCCACCCACGTCATCCCGCGGCCGCACGACGACTTGGAAAAATACCTGGATCGCATCGCGGTCAAGCTTTCCGCGCAGGGTTAAACGGTCGTGCTGACCCAAGATGATCTCGTCGAGCTCATCGTCTCCCATCTTCTCAAGGCGGGGGGCGGGGCTGCGGCGCGCCCGGAAAAGGCTCCGGCGCCGCGCGGCCGGCGTTTTATCTCCGAATACGAGCTGCGCCGGATGATCGCGCCCGGGGCGTCCCGGGTTTTGGTGCCCAAGGACGCCATCGTGAGCCCCATGGCGCTCGACTGGCTGGTCTTGAAGGGCATCGCCGTGGATAGGGAGTAGGGGAGTGGTTGAGAAATGGGAACTGCGCCAGGAAGCGGACTCGCTCAACCCTAAGCGCCACCGCCTCTTGATGAAGGCCCGCCGCCAGGACGTTCTGGCGCTGGTGCGGGAGTTCGCCAATCTCTGCGGCCGGCCCGTGGCCGCGGCCATCGAAGGCTACAACTGGAGCGTCGACTTGCGCTCTTTAAGCGCCTCCAACAAGGCGGCGCTCTCGGCTTTTTTGGATTCCTTGGCGGCGCCCATTGCGGCCCCCGCGCCCGAACCAGAATTATCCGCTCCGGAGCCAGTCGTCCCGCCGGAGCCTGTTTCTGAACCCGCGCCTCAACCCGCGCCGGAACCGGCGCCGCCTCCGGCCCAGCCCGAGTTTGCCGCGCCGCCCGCCGCGGAGCCGTCTCCCGCGGAGGCCGCCGGTCCGCCGGCCGAGGAGAAATTGGAACAGGCCCCGGATTTTGAGCGCAACTTCGATTCCCTCATTGTGGGAGCGCACAACCGCTTCACCCACGCCGCGGCCACCTCCGTGGTGGATTCTCCCGCCTCCTTATATAACCCGCTTTTTCTCTTCGGCCCTCCGGGCACGGGCAAGACGCATTTCCTGAACGCCATCGCGGCGGGCTTGAGCCAGTCTTTGGGCCCGGACGGCATCATCCTGACCACGGGGTTTCGGCTCTCCTATCTTCTGGACCCGATGCGCGGCGGCGGCCTGCCCTATTCCCGCGAGCGGCTGGAGGAGCGCGCGCGGGCGATCTTGATCGACGATTTCCACCTGACCCAGATCACCGACGGCAACAAGCCCGAGCTGGCGCGGCTTTTCGCCAACGCCTTGAAGAAAAAATGCCAAATCGTGCTGGCGTCCCTCTATCCGCCCAAGGCCCTCGCGGTTTTGGAGCAGGCGCTGGGGATTTCCTTCGCCAAGGGCTGGGCCGTGGACCTGAAGGTCCCCGCCGCGCCGGCGCGCCCGGACATCTTCAAGGCCTTCGCGCAGCGCCGAGGGCTTTCCGTGAGCGAGGAGGAAGCCGCCAAGGTCGCCGAGCTCTGCCGGGGCGACTACGCGGCGGTGTTCCAAGGCCTGGAGCGTTTGAGCGCCTTCAGGAAAGCGCGGGAAAAATCATCCGCTCCCGAGGCTGACGTCGTGCCCATGCTTTTCGACCAGGCCAAAACCCCCGTCCCCGATGCGGCGAAGCTCGATTCGGCCAGGAGCTTTTCGCCGCCGCCCTCCGGGCCCGACGCCGCGGGCTTGGCGGTGCTTTTTCCCCAGGGCCGCGAGGGCGCGGGCGCCTGGTGCCTGGCGCGCTTCTTCCAGGCCGCCGGGCACTACGGCTTTTCCACGGCCTACCGCCCCGTCTTGAGCCGCGGCTACGACGCCTCCCAAGGCACGCCCTTCGAGCTGGGCCGCGCCTGCGTGCAGGAAGGCGCCGGCGCCGCGCTCGTGGTGGGGCCGGCGGAGAATTCTCCTCTTTTCGCCAAGGCCGCGGAGTTCCGCCACGCGGTGCTCCATGTCCTCAAGGCCGCGGGCGTGCGCGCGGCCTGGGTCGCGCACGATGAAATCGCGGGCTCGGCGCCGTTTTTAAACGCCCATCTTGACTTGTCCCCGGAGGCCCATGATTAATCCACTGGCTTTAGCCGCTCTCTGTTCCCTGGCCGCGGCCGGCGCCGCGGCGGCCGCGACCGCCGCCGTCGCGCGCCGGAAATTCGCCGCGCGGGCGGCCAAAGCGGGTTCGCGCGAGCTGCGGGCCTTGGGCGACTTGGCCCAGACCTTCGGGGCCTCGGGCGCGCAGACCGAATCCATCCTGGCCGCTCTGGTCGCCATCCTGGCCAAGTACCTGGAAGCGGACTTGGTGGCTTTTTTGCTGCCCGACGCCTCGGGGACCGAGCTCATCGTCCAGCCGGGCACCTACGGGGTCAAGGATAGGGATGGCATGTTCTACCGCATTCCCATCGCTGGCGACGAGCATTCCTCCGCGCGGGTCTTCAAGAGCGGCAAGCCCTTTTTGACCGGCGACGCCCAGAACGACCCCGACGTCATCTCCAGTTACGCCAAGCTCTGGGACATCCGCTCGCTCATGGTCCTGCCCCTGCTCCGGGGGGGCAAGACCATCGGCGTCATGCGCGTGGGCAGCTTCCGCAAGGATTGCTTCGATCAAAAACACCTGGACCTGGGCCTGCTTATCGCGGGCGAGGCCGCGGCCGTGGTGGAGGCGGCCGTCCTGACCCGGCGCCTTTCCGAAACGGCGGAACAATTGAAGAAGTCCAATCGTATAAAGGATGAGTTCATCTCGACCGTCAGCCACGAGTTCAAGACCCCGCTGACCACGATTCTGGGGTTTTTGATGCTGATGCTCGACGGCGAGGCGGGGGCTCTTTCGGAGCAGCAGAAAAAATTCACGAAAATGTCCATCAACGCGGCCAAGCGCCTGGAGATGCTGGTCTCGGACATCCTGGACCTCTCGAAGCTGGAGGCGGGGGCCAAGATGTCCAGGCGCTCATTCGATTTGGACAAGGCCCTGCGCGGCAGCGCCGAGTCCCAGGCCCTGGAGGCCGACAAGCGGGAGGTCGAGCTCTTGTGCGAAATCGAACGGGGGCTCCCCGGCGTCCTGGGGGATCCGCGCTGGATTTCCCTGGCGGTGGATAATCTTCTCTCCAACGCCATCAAGTTCACCCCGCCGCGCGGCCAAGTGATCATCCGCGCCCGGCGCCAAGGGAGCGAGATCGTGATCTGCATCTCGGACACCGGCGTGGGCATTCCGGAGGAGGAGAAGGAGCGCGTTTTCGAGAAGTTCTACCGCTCCCAGGCCAGCGCGGACTTGGGCGTGCCGGGCACGGGCCTGGGCCTGGCCATCGTGCGCGAAATCGTGGCCAAGCACGGCGGCCGGCTTTGGCTCGAGTCCGAGCCGCAAAAGGGCAGCCGCTTCTATTTCAGCCTGCCGCTGCCCGCCCCGGGCGCCGGCAGCCTCGCCGGAGAAACCTCCCTGCGCTTCGGCGGGCCCCTGGGCGCGGAGGATTAGCGCGTGCTGTCCCGGGTCTTTTCCATGGGACTGCGGGGCATCGACGGCTATCTTGTCCGGGTCGAGCTCGACGTGGCCAACGGCCTGCCCGCCTACGCCACCGTGGGGCTCCCGGACAGCGCCGTGCGGGAATCGCGCGAGCGGGTCATCTCCGCCGTGCGCAACTCGGGCTTCCAATTTCCGCAAAAGCGCATCACGGTCAACCTGGCGCCGGCGCAGTCCCGCAAGGAGGGCACCCACTTCGATTTGCCCATCGCCCTGGCGATTTTATCGGCCTCGGGGCAGCTCGGCGCCGCCTCCTGGCCGGAGCGCTACTGTTTCGCGGGGGAGCTGGCCTTGGACGGCTCGCTGCGCCCGGTGCCGGGCGTGCTGACCATGTCCTTGGAGGCCAAGAGCCGGGGCTACGAGGCCATCATCGTGCCCGAGGAGAACCTGGGCGAGGCCGCGGCTTCCGGCATGAAGGTGCTGGGCGCCGCGACGCTGCGGCAAATCGCGGATTTTCTGGGCGGCGAGGGCGCGCTTTCCGCCGTCTCCGGCGAGGCCGCGGCCCCGGAAAATTCCGAGGCCGCCGCTCCCGATCTGGCCGAGGTCAAGGGCCAGAGCCTGGCCAAGCGCGCGCTTGAAATCGCCGCGGCGGGCGGGCACAACATCCTTTTCATCGGCCCGCCGGGCGTGGGAAAATCCATGCTGGCCCGGCGCCTGCCCGGGCTTCTGCCGCCCATGGACGAGGACGAGGCCTCCGAGGCGACGCGGATTTTTTCTCTCTCCCGCGCCGGGGCCCCGCGCGGCCTGGTGCGCCGGCGGCCGTTTCGCGCGCCGCACCACTCGGCTTCCTTGGCCGCCTTGATCGGCGGCGGAACCTCGGCCCGGCCGGGAGAGATTTCCCTGGCGCACGCGGGCGTCTTGTTCCTGGACGAGCTGCCCGAGTTCGGCCGCGGCGTCCTTGAGGCGCTGCGCCAGCCGCTCGAGGAAGGGCGCGTGGTCGTCTCCCGCGCCAAGGAAATTCACGAGTACCCCGCGCGCTTTATTTTGGCCGCGGCCGCCAACCCCTGCCCGTGCGGCTGGCGGGGCCACCCGCGGCGCGAGTGCCGCTGCGGCCCGCGCGCGCTGGAGCGCTACCTTACCCGCTTTTCCGGGCCGCTCATGGACCGCATCGACTTGCAGGTGGAGCTCTCGCCGCTGCCCTTCGAGGACTGGGCGCAAACTCCCTCGGCCGCGCCCGCCGCCGCCCCGGATGCCGACGCATTTACCGATAGGGCATCCGGGACTGCTCGGCCTCCGGCCTCGGCCGCCGAGACCACCGCCGCGGCCTTGGCGCGGGTCCTGGCCGCGCGGGCCCGGCAGCGGGAGCGTTTCGGCGGGGCCCCGGGCCTGGTCAACGCGCGGATTTCTCCGGCGCAGACCCGCCGCTTGTGCCGCCCCGACGCCCGGGCGCTGGAGCTTTTGCGCCGCGCCGCGGCCAAGAGCGGGATTTCCGCGCGGGGCTTGGACCGGATTTTGCGCGTGTGCCGCACCATCGCGGACCTCTCCGGCGCGCCGGACGTCGGCCCCGAGCACGTGGCCGAGGCCATGCAGTACCGCTGCCTGGAGCGCTGGAGCGCGGGCTTGGCCGCGGCGGGGGCGCCGTGAGCAAGCTTGCCCGCAAAGCCGGGACGCCGTCCCCGTTTTCCTCGCTGGTGGGCCAAGCCATGGCCGCGCGCGGGCTGGGGCTGCGCGCGCTGTGCCGGGCCGTGAGCTTGGACCCCTCGTTTTTTTCCAAGGTGCTTTCGGGCAAGCGCAGCCCGCCGGGGGAAGACCACGTGCTCCGGAATTTGGCCGCGGTCCTGGGCGTGGACCCGGTGCGCCTGATTTTATCCACCGGGCGCCTGCCCGCGGAGATGGCGTCCTTGTGGCGCGACCCCGACGCGCGCTCCTTCGCGCGCCCCGCGGCCAAGCCCGCTACGCCGCGGGAGTCCTCGTGGGCGCCGCGCCCCCGCCCCGCCGCTTTGCCGCCCAAGCCGCAGATCTCCGAGGAGCTTTTATGAGCGCGCCCTCCGCTCTTCCTCAGGCCGGGATTTCGGACCAGCCCGCGATTTTAACGGAAAAAGACTACCCCGATCTCCTGCGCAGCCTTGCCGAGCGCCCGGGCAAGCTCTACGTCCTGGGCCGGCCGCCCGACCAGACCCCGGCCCTGGCGCTGGTGGGCGCGCGCCGGCCCAGCGCCTACGGCCGACGCATGGCCCGCGCGCTGGCCCGCGAAGCGGCAAACCGGGGCCTGGCCGTGGTCAGCGGCTTGGCCGCGGGCATCGACGCTGAGGCGCATGCCGGGGCTCTTGAGGCCGGCGGCAAGACCTGGGCGGTGCTGGGCTCGGGCCTGGACCGCATTTATCCCGAGGAGAACAAGCCTCTGGCCCGAAAAATCCTCGCGGGCGGGGGGTGTCTCTTGAGCGAGTTCGCGCCCGGCACGCCGCCCCTGCCGGGAAATTTCCCCCGGCGCAACCGCATCGTCTCGGGCTTGTGCTGGGGCGTGGTCGTGGTCGAGGGCCGGGACAAGTCGGGCTCGCTCATCACCGCGCGCCTGGCCTTGGGGCAGGGCCGCGAGGTTTTCGCGGTGCCCGGGCCCGCCGATTCCCCGTTGAGCGAGGCGCCGTATATTTTGATGCGGGAGGGCGCCAAGCCCGTGCGTTGCCTGGACGATATTTTGGAGGACCTGCCCCCGGGCCTTGGCATCGGCCCGCAAGCGGTCTTGTCGGGCGGGCCCGCGGGCGCGCCGGGCGCCGGAGCCGGGCTTTCCTCCGCGGAGGGTGAAATTCTCGAAGCGATGGGCTCTGAGGAGCGCGGCCTTGAGGAATTATGCGCGGCCACGGGCCTCGCCGCGGCCGAATTATCCGCCCACCTGTTTCACATGGAGCTCAAAGATTTGATTCAATCCCTACCTGGACAACGCTATGCCAAAAAAAGCAGCTAAGAAAAAATCGGACGAGAAAGTTTCCGCGGCGGCCAAGCCCGGGGCCAAGAAATCCGGAGCCGCCCTGGTGGTGGTCGAGTCGCCCGCCAAGGAGCGCACCATCGCGCGCTTCCTTAAGAGCGGCTACGTGGTGCGCAGCTCCTACGGGCACGTCCGCGACCTGCCGGTGCGCAAGATGGGCGTCGATGTTAAAAAGGGCTTTGCGCCCGAGTACGTGCTGCTGCCCCGGGCCAAGAAGATTTTGGCGGAGTTCAAGCCCCTGGTGGAAAAATCCTCCTACGTCTACCTGGCCACCGACCCGGACCGGGAAGGCGAAGCCATCGCCTGGCACTTGTCCGAAATCCTGGGCCTGCCGCCCGAGCGCATCCGCCGCATCGCCTTCCACGAAATCACGCCCCAGGCCGTCGCGCACGCGTTGGAGTCGCCGCGCGCCATCGATTTGGGCTTGGTCCAGGCCCAGCAGGCCCGCCGGGTCATCGACCGCCTGGTGGGCTACACGCTCTCGCCGCTGCTCTGGGCCAAAATCCAGCGCGGGCTCTCCGCGGGCCGCGTGCAGTCCGTGGCCGTGCGCTTTTTGACCGAGCGGGACAAGGAGATTAAAGAGTTTCAATCCGAGACCTTCTGGACCGCCGCGGCGCTCTGCCGCAAGGAAGACAGCGCGCCCTTCGAGTGCCGCCTCGTCGAGTTCAAGGGGGAGAAAGTCGAGACGCAGAAGACCTACGCCCTCTTCGCCGAGGACTACCGCGTGCGCCAGACCATTTTAAGGGCCGCGCAGGACGCGGACGCCGTGGAGGCGTCCTTGGCCGGCGACGCCCTGAAGGTCAAGTCCATAGAGCGCAAGGAAGCCCGCCGCCGCCCGCCGCCGCCGTTTTCCACCAGCCTCCTGCAGCAGGCGGCCTCGCAGAAATTGGGCTTTGTCTCCGACCGGACCATGCGCATCGCGCAGTCGCTCTACGAAGGCGTGGACATCGGCGCGGACGAGCCCGTGGGTCTCATCACCTACATGAGGACGGACTCCTTCGCGATCTCGGAAATAGCCGCGGCGGAGGCGGCGGCCTACCTGAAGGGGCGCTTCGGGCCGCGCTACGTGCCGGCCGAGCCGCCCAAGTACCAGACCAAGTCGCGCGGCGCGCAGGAAGCCCACGAGGCCGTGCGCCCCACCGGCATCGCGCGCACGCCGGAGTCCTTGCGCAAGTACCTGTCCCCCGAGCAGCACCGGCTCTACGATCTCATCTGGAAGCGCTTTGCCGCCAGCCAAATGGCCGAGGCGGTCTACGACACGGTCTCGGTGGAGGTCGAAGGGCCGCAGTCACTGTGGCGAGCGTCCGGCCGGGCCATGAAGTTCGAGGGCTTCCTCAAGGTCTACTCCCTCTCCGCGGACGAGAACGAAAAGGAAGAAGGCGAGGACGCCGAGGGCGAGGAGAAAGCGGCCATCCCCGCGGATTTAAAGGAAGGAAACGCGCTCGCGGTCGAGCGTTTCGTGAAGGAAGAGCACCGCACCAGCCCGCCGCCCTTTTACAACGAGGCCAGCCTCATCAAGGCCATGGAGAAGCACGGCATCGGCCGGCCCTCGACCTACGCGCCGACCATCAAGACCATCGTGGGCCGCGGCTACGTGCGCCGCAACCCCAAGGACCGGCGGCTTTTGGCCAGCGAGCTGGGCATCCTGGTCACCGAGAGCTTGAAGGAGCATTTTCCCGGCATCGTGAGCCTCACCTACACCGCCGAGGTCGAGGAGAAGCTCGATTCCATCGCCGAGGGCAAGGACGAATGGACCAGCGTGGTGCGGGATTTCTACGGCCCGTTCTCCGAGTCCATGAAGTCGGCCTCCAAGAACATGGCCGTGGTCAAGCCCGAGCCCAAAATGTCGGACGAGAAGTGCCCGGTGTGCGGCGCGCCCATGCTCATCCGCGAGAGCCGCTTCGGCAAGTACCTCTCCTGCTCGACCTTCCCCAAGTGCAAGGGCAAGGTCCGCCTCAACGCCGACGGCGCCGCGGACGCGCCCGAGCCCACCGATGAGAAGTGCGATCTCTGCGGCAAGCCCATGGTCATCCGCACCGGGCGCAAGGGGCGCTTTCTGGCCTGCTCGGGCTACCCCGCCTGCCGCAACACCTTTTCCATGGACGCGGAAGGCAAGAAAATCGAGGGCTCGCGCCCGGTCGTGACCAAGCGCCAATGCCAGAAATGCGGGCGCGCCATGTGGCTGCGCCAGGGCAAGCGCGGCTTTTTCCTGACCTGCCCCGGCTTTCCCAAGTGCCGCAACCTCATCCCCGTCTCCAAGGACGACGCGCAAACCCTGCGGGACGGAGCGGCTCCCCCGCCGGCCGGACCGGCCGCGGCCGGGTGAGCGGGCAGGCCGCTTCGCCGGGCGGCGCGGCGCCGCCGCTGGAGGAGTGGCGGACGCGGTTTTTAGCCCACCTGCGCGCGGCGCGCAACTTCTCTCCGCACACGCTGCGGGCTTACGGCGCCGACGTGGCGCAATTTCTGCGCCTCTCCGGAGCGTCCGCGGCGTCCGCTCTAGATAGGGACTTAATCCGCGCCTACCTGGCGCGGCTGCAGGGAGATGCGGGGCTCGCGCGCAATTCGGTCCTGCGCCGGATGTCCGCCGTGCGTTCCTTCGCGCGCTACCTGCGCAAGGAGGGCGCTCTCTCCGGAGACCCCTTCGCGAACGTCCCCTTGCCCAAGAAGCAGACCCGGCTGCCGCGGTTCTTGAGCGAGGGCGAGATGACGGATCTGCTCGACGCGGCTTTGAAAGAGGGGCGCTTCTCCGGGCGCGACAAGGCGGTGATGGAGCTCCTTTATTCCAGCGGCCTGCGCCGTTCGGAGGTTTCGCGCCTCAATGTCGGCGACGTTGATTTTTTCTCGGGAGCGGCGCGGGTCCTGGGCAAGGGCGGCGCGGAGCGCTTGGTGCCCGTGGGAACGCGATCCCTGGCTGCCTTGCGGCGCTATCTCGATAAGCGCCCCGCGGCGCAGGGCGGAGATCCTCTATTTTTGAATTGGCGCGGCCGGCGGCTCTCGGATCAGGGCGTGGCGGTCATCTTGAAGCGCTGGATGTCCCAGGCGGGCTGGCACAAGAAGGTGACGCCGCACGTCTTCCGCCACAGCTTCGCGACGCACCTCTTGAACAAGGGGTGCGATTTGCGCGCGGTCCAGGAGATGCTTGGCCACAAGAATTTGTCCACCACCCAGGTCTACACGCATGTGAGCCTGGACCGCTTGAAGAGCGCTTACGGTGAAGCGCACCCGCGCGCAAGGCCCGATGCAGGATAAGATCGCGCTGTTGATGGAGGAGACCGGCTGCGACCGGGCCGAGGCGGAGCTGGCCCTGGAGATGTGCGGCTACGACCTGGAGTCCGCGGTCAAGGCCGTGCCGCGGCTCTTCAAGAACGTGGTCGTCGTCAAGGGGCGCTTTAGCGTGGCCGAGAACGGGCGCTTCGGCCTCATCCTCGCGGTGCTGGGCGTGAGCGACGGAACGTTGCTGCGCGCGCGCGCGGTGGTGTCCTTCAATCCCGCCGTCTACACGGTGCCCTTGGATCAAAACTGGTTCGCTTTCGAGAAAAGCCTCTACGCGTGCCGGCTCTGGGAAGGGAGCATCCAGACGGAGAGTTTGGAGGCGGAAAAAAATCTGGGCGCCTATTTTCACCAGACGCGGGATATCGAGCGCCTGGCCCGCCAGGACGACGAGGCCGCGGCCAAGGCCGTCGCCGGGATTCTGCAGGGGCTTTGGCCGGGCAAGAATCTCGGCCTCAAGATTTCCCGGGATCTCCTGGATTTGGGGCAGTTCAAGTCCCTGCAAAACGAGGCGGGCGACTGGGAGAGCAAGCCCAAGTCCTCCTCTCGCAGTCAGCGCTCCCGGATTCGCGAGGAAGACATCCTGGTTTTGAGAATTCGCCTCGAGGAGGACGTCGACGGCGTCGCGGCCTCGTCGCTGCGCGCGGGCGACCTGGTTCTGGCCCATATTGCCGACGGCCGCGACATCGCGCAGTACCTCTCGCGCCTTTTCGGGGGCTACTCCGAGGAAGGCCCGGTCCCGATTCTGGCCCCCGTGGAGGCCGTGGAATCGAGCCCCGAAGGAGTGCTGGTGCGCGTAAGGTTTTCCCCGGGGGTCTGCGGCGACGCCGTCATTCGCGGCGAGGCCTCCGTTCGGGCTTCGCGCGTGTATTTAAGCGGCGCGCCGCCCTGGTGGCGGCGCTTCTTCGCTCCAAGGTCCTAAGGAATCAAAGGAGGTGTGACATGCCGGCATTGGTGGTCGTGGGCGCGCAGTGGGGGGACGAGGGCAAGGGGAAAATCGTCCATTGCCTGGCCGAGGAAGCGGACTGCGTGGTCCGTTATCAGGGCGGCAACAACGCCGGGCACACCGTGGTCTCGGGCGGCAAAACCTTCGCCCTGCATCTGATTCCCTCCGGCATTCTAGTTCCCCGCGTCCACAACGTCATCGGCAACGGCCTGGTGCTGAGCCCCCAGGCCTTCATGGAGGAGGTCTCGGCCCTGAAGAAGCGGGGCATCCGGATGGAGGGCCGGCTGCACGTGAGCCTCATGGCCCATGTCATTTTGCCCTACCACATCATGCTCGACATCCTGCGCGAGGACGGCGGCCGCGGCCTGGGCACCACCCGGCGCGGCATCGGCCCCTGCTACGAGGACAAGGTCGCGCGCATCGGGGTCCGGGTCTGCGATTATCTGGAACCGGAGACCTTCAAGACTCTGGTGGACCAAAATTTGCGCATCCGCGCCGCCGAGCTTTCCCGCATGAAGCCGCTCTCGGCTATTCGCGAGGAGGTCTTGGCGGACTGCGCGCGGCTGCGACGGTTCTTGGCGCCGTTTTGCCGGGACACCTCGCTGTTTCTGGCGCAGCTTTTGGCCAAGGGCCGCCGGCTTTTGATGGAGAGCGCCCAAGGAGCCATGCTGGACCTGGACTTCGGCACCTACCCCTTCGTGACCTCGTCCAATCCCATCTCGGGCGGCGCCGCGGTGGGCGCGGGCGTCGCGCCCGCGGCCGTCTGCGGCGTCTTGGGTGTGACCAAGGCCTACACGACGCGCGTGGGTCTGGGGCCCTTTCCGACCGAGATGGAGGGGCGCATGGCCTCGCGCCTGCGCGAAATCGGCCACGAGTACGGGACCACGACCGGCCGTCCGCGCCGCATCGGCTGGTTGGATATTGTTCAATTGCGGGCCGCGGCGCGCGTCAGCGGCATCAAAACCCTGGCCATGACCAAGCTCGACACCTTGTCCGGCACCGATCCAATAAAAGTGTGCGTGGCTTACCGCTACAAAGGAAAGAGGCTAGACGAGTTTCCGGCCTCGCGCCGGGCGCAGATGGAATGCGAGCCTATCTACGAGAACATCCCCGGTTTTACGGGGGACATCCAGTCCGTGCGCCGCTTCGCCGATCTTCCGGTCCGCGCGCGCCGCTACGTCCTGGAGGTGGAAAAACGCCTCAAGCTTCCCGTGTCCGTGGTCTCGGTGGGCCCAAGTCGTGAAGAAACCATCTACCGCAAGCCGGCAGGCAAGCAGTACTGGGCCGCATAAGGAAGATTATGTTGCGGCCCGCTACTGCTTGCCCAGGGCTCGCGGCAGGATAGCGGCCGTTCCGGAGGAGGCGAGGGGTCCAAGTGCCCAGCGGCGTGACGCCGGCGGCTATTTGCCGGGGCCGACGTGCACGTAGCGCAGGACCAAGACGTCGTAGCCCTTCATCCTGGCGATGAGGCCGGCGCGCAGCCTGCGGTAGTTTCGCGGCTTGAAGGGGCAGGCCTGCCCCGGGTGCTGTTTTTTCCAGCCGCTTCGGTCCGCGGCGTCCCCTTTTTTCAGATCGTCCACGTAATGATCGACGGTCTCAACCGAGGGAGCCCCGACGTCCACCGCGCCGGGATAGGCGGTCGGACCGCCCAGCGCGTCCGGAAAAGCCGCCTCGAGGATGTCCAAGGCGTATTTCGCCGCGGCCGCGTTCCGGGTTAAAATCGTTTCTTGATCTATTGCGGACAGGGAGTAGCCCTTCTCGGCGGGATCGAGAACCGCGTCGTTTTTTTCGTCAACTAATATTTTCCCTAAATGGAAAAAATACTCATTGGCGGGCGTCAGGGTCAGGGAGATTGAACTCATGGGCCCCTGCAGCCAATGGGTTTCCTGCCCGGGAGGGACGTTGGTTCGAGAGCGCGCCCGCGAGCGCGGCGGCCGCGGCGGCGGCAAAAAGGGCTGTCTGGCGTTTCATGGAATTTTTCCTCGGGCTCGGGATTGGGGCAACCGTTAAAATGAAAGATCGATGCCGACCGGGCAGTGGTCCGAGCCCATGACCTCGGGCAGGATGAAGGCGTTCTTGAGGCGCGGCCGCAGGTCCTGGGAGACAAAGAAATAATCGATGCGCCAGCCCACGTTTCTCTCCCGGGCGCGCGACTGCATGTCCCACCAGCTGTAGTGCCCGCCGTCCGTTTCGAACTCCCGGAAGGTGTCGACGAATCCGTCGGCCAAGAGTTCGTCGAGCCAAGCGCATTCCCGGGGGAGAAATCCGGAGATTTTCCGGTTTTCCTTGGGCCGGGCCAAATCGATATCCCTGTGCGCGGTGTTGACGTCGCCGCAGACCACGATGTTCTTTTGGCCTTCCGCGCGCAGGCGGCCCAGGGTTTTAAGAAAGGCGGCGTAGAAATCCATCTTGTACTTGAGCCGCTCCTCGTTTTTCTTGCCGTTGGGGAAATAGACGTTCAAGAGCGTGAAATCCGGATAGACCGAGACCAGCGTGCGCCCCTCCGCATCGAATTTTTCCACGCCCATGCCGCGGCTCACGTCCAAGGGCGTTTTTTTCGTGAACGTGGCCACGCCGCTGTAGCCCTTCTTGAACTTGGGCCAGTCCCAGGAGACTTGGTAGCCCTTGGGGTCGACCAGTTCCTCGGGAAGCTGATCCGGGCTGGCCTTGGTCTCCTGAAGGCAGAGAACGTCCGGGCTCTCCTTGGCCATCCACTCCAAAAGGCCCTTGCGCGCCGCGGCGCGCACGCCGTTGACGTTCCAGGAGATGAGGCGCACGGCGTTTTTTTCCGGGCTCAAGGCTTATTTGGCGGCCCTGGCTTCCTCGTAGACCGGAACGCCGTTCTCGCGCGCGTAGGCATGGAAGATATCGACGATCTTGCGCGTCGTGGGGCCGGGCTGCCCGTCACCGATGGCGCGGCCGTCGATTTTGGCGACGCCGAGGACCTCGGCGCCCGTGCCGGTCAGAAAAACCTCGTGGGCCCGATAGAGGTCAAAGGGCGTGAAGAGCCGCTCCGCGACCTCGACGCCGAGTTTTGCCCGGCAGAGGTTGATGACCAGGCGCCGCGTGATGCCGCCCAGGATGCCGGCGTGAATCGGCGGGGTGAAGATTTCGTCGTCATAGACGCAGAAGATGTTGTCCCCGGAGCATTCGGTGACGTAGCCCTCGCGGTTTAGAAGCACGGCCTCTTGCGCTCCGGCGCGGGTCGCCTGCTCGCGTGCCACGATGTTGGCGAGGTAGTTCAGAGACTTGACGCCGGGAGAGAGTTGGTCCGCGCCGCGCTGGCGCACCGAGGAGATGATGAGATCGACTCCCTTGTTGGCCACGCTCTCGGGATAGAGTTGGATTTTGTCTGCGATGATGATGAGGCAGGCGCGGCCCCGGCACTTGCGCATGTCCAGCCCCAGGTCGCCCACGCCGCGGGTGACGACCAGGCGGATGTAGGCGTCCTTCAAGCCGTTGACCCGCACCGATTCCAGGACCGCCTCGCGGATTTTTTTGATGGGCAGAGGCAGCGTGAGGAAAATCGCCTCGGCGGATTCACGCAGGCGGCTTAAGTGCTCGTCCAGGGCCAGCACGCGCCCGTTGTAGGCGCGGATGCCCTCGAAGACCCCGTCGCCGTAGAGGATCCCGTGATCAAACACGGAGATTTTCGCGTCATCCTTGTCCCTGAACTCGCCGTCGATGTAGATCTTCACGCTGCTTTTTCCTCCTCGGCTAGGGTGCCGCCTTGAAGCCGGATCGTGCGGCTCGCGAAGCGGCGGGATTCCTCGTTGTGGGTCGCCATCAGGACGGCCACTCCGTAGTTTTGCGAGAGATCCTGCAAATCTTTAAATACCAATTCCGCGTTGGCCTTGTCCAGGTTTCCCGTCGGTTCGTCGGCCAGGATGGCCGCCGGCGAGTTGATGAGCGCCCGGCACAAGGCGGCGCGCTGGCGCTCGCCGCCCGAGACCTGGCTGGGAAATCTTTTGAGCGCGGCGGAGAGGCCAAAGCGCGCGAGGAGTTCATGCGCGCGGAGCTCGGCCGCGTCCAGCGCCGTCGCCGCTCGGCCGTGAGCCAGGGCGATGCGGCAGGGCATGACCACGTTTTCCAAAAGCGTGAACTCTGGCAGCAGGGAATCGAACTGGAAGACGAACCCCAGTCGCTCGTTGCGCAGCCGCGCGCGCTCGGCGTCGCCTAGGCCCAAGGTCGGGCGGCCGCCGACGCTGACTCGGCCGGCGTCGGGCCTGTCCATGAGGCCAAGGATGTTGAGCAGCGTGGATTTTCCGGAGCCGCTGGGCCCCATCAAGGATACGAATTCCCCGGCGCCGATGTCGCAGCTCAAATCCCGCAGCACGTGCGCGGCCTGCTCGCCGCGGCCGTAGGTTTTGAAAACTTTCTCCGCCTTTAAGACCGGCTCACCCATAGTGGATGGCCTCCACCGGATCGATTTTGGAGGCGCGCCAAGCCGGGTAGGCCGTGGCCAAAAGCGCCATCAAAAAGCCCAGGATCATGACCGCGGCGACGTCCGAGCCCTGCACCGAGACCGGGACCTGGGAGAGATAATAAATGTCCGGCGGCAGCTTCACGATGGGGAAGGTCTTGATGACCCAGCATAGCGCCAAGCCCAGGGCCAGGCCCAGGCCCAGCCCCACGGCGCCGATCATGGCGCCCTCGGCCAGGAAAATCGCGCGGATCTGCTTGGGCGTGGCGCCCATGGCCATCAGGAGGCCCATGTCGCGCGTTTTTTCCACGCCGCGCAAAATCAGCGTGGAGGCGATGTTGAGCGAGGCCACCAGCACGATGAGCGCCAGGATGAGGAACATCACTGTCTTCTCCAGCTTCAAGGCGGCGAAGAGCGTCTCGTTCATCTGGCTGTAGGTGCGCACGGGGTGATCGGGGCCGAGCGCCCGGGAGAGCCGCACGGCCGCGGCGTCGGCTTGGTCCAAGCTCCCGACCCGCACGCCCACGCCCGTGGCTCCCGATTTGACGCCGAAAAATTTCGCCGCGACGCCCAGCTCCGCAAAGCCCATGGAGCTGTCGTACTCGTAGTATCCCGTGTGCACCAGGCCGGCCACGCGGAACTTGCGCATCTTGGGGATGATGCCCATGGCCGTGGCCATGCCCTGCGGGGAGACCAGCACCACGTCCTGGCCGACCCAAGTTCCCAGATTGCGCGCCAGTTCCTCGCCCAGCACCAAGCCCGGCTCCTTGCCAGAACCCCTCAAGTCCGCCCAATTTCCCTCGCGCAGGCGCTTGTCCAAATTATTGACCTTGAACTCCTCCTCGGGGTCGATGCCCTTGACCACGACGCCGGAGGTGCGGCCCTGGTAGGTGATGATGGCTTGGCCCAGCACGAAGGGCGCGGCGGCCGTGACGGCCTGGTCGCCCTTGATTTTGGCCATGGTGCGGTCCAAGTCCGCGCGGCTCCAGGCTCCGTAGACGGTCAGGTCCGCCTGGGCGCCGATGATTTTCTTCTCGATGTCGGCCTGGAAGCCGTTCATCACGGACAAGGTCGTAATCAGCGCCGCGACGCCCACGGTGACGCCGGCCACGCCGATGGCGGTGGTGATCGCCGCGAAAATTCCCTTGCGCTTGGCGCGCAGGTAGCGGAACGCGATGAACAGCTCTAGTCGGCGCACGCCTGGTTTTCGGACGGGGATTCTTTTTTGAGCGTGGGGAACAAAATGACGTCCCGGATGGAGGCCTGCCCGGTCAGCAGCATCACCAGCCGATCGATGCCGATGCCGATGCCGCCGGTGGGCGGCATGCCGCACTCGAGCGCCTCGACGAAGTCCTCATCGAGGATGTCCGCCTCGGCGTCGTTTTCTTCTTGGCGCTGCCGGGCCTGCTCGGCCAGGCGCGCGCGCTGATCCTGGGGGTCGTTTAATTCCGTGTAGGCGTTGGCCAGTTCCTGGCCCGCCGCGAAGGCCTCGAAGCGCTCGACCACGGACGGGCTGCCGGGCTTCAACTTGGCCAAGGGCGTTATCGCCGCCGGGTGATCAAAAACCAAAGTGATGCCGTTTAGGCGGGGCATAATCTTGGCGTCGAAGATGCGCTCAAAAATCTTGGCGCCGGGCGTGCGCTCGTCCGCCGGCGCGCCGACTTTGTCGGCGAGCTGCAAGAGCGCCGCGCGGTCAAAACGCAGTCCGTCCAAGATCGCTTCCAGGGGCTCGCCGCAGGCGTTTTTCCAAAGCTCGGGCAGGCGCACGCGGTTGAATGGGGGCTTGAGGCTCAGGGCCTTGCCGCCGCAGTCGACCGTGGAGACGCCCAGGGCCTCGGCGCAGGCCGCCGTAATTTTCTCGAACAAATCGGCCATGCCGTCGTAGTCCGTGTAGGCTTGGTAGGCCTCCAGCATGGTGAACTCGGGGTTGTGCCGCGTGTCGATGCCCTCGTTGCGGAAGATGCGGCCGATCTCATAGACCTTGTCGAAGCCGCCGATGATGAGGCGCTTCAAGTAAAGCTCGGTCGCGATGCGCAGCACCATGTCGGCCTGAAGCGCGTTGTGCCGTGTCGCAAAAGGCCTGGCCGACGCGCCGCCGGCTTGGCCCAGCAAAATCGGGGTCTCCACCTCGACGAAGCCGGCGCCGTCCAAGACCTCGCGCACGGTCGAGACGATGAGCGAGCGTTTTAGGAAGGTCTCCCGCACGCCGTCGCTGGCGATGAGGTCCAGGTGCCGACGGCGGTAGCGGGTCTCCACGTCTTTCAAGCCATGCCACTTCTCCGGCATGGGGCGCAGGGCCTTGGACAACAGAACCACGGCGCGCGCCTCGACGGTGATTTCCCCGGTCTTGGTCTTGAACACGGGCCCGGTGACGCCGATGAAATCCCCGGCGTGGAGATCCTTCTTGACCAGGGCGAAGTCAGCCTCGGGCAGTTGGCTCTTGCCGAAGTAGACCTGGCAGCGCCCGGACTGATCTTGGATATGGGCGAAGATGGACTTGCCCATGTCGCGAATCTGCAGGACGCGCCCGGCGCAGGAAAATTCCCCGCCCGCGGCGCCGGGCCGCAACATCATTTCCTCATGCGGCCCTGCACTGCTTGCCTCCCGGCTCGCGGCGTGCTCGCCGGCCGAGAGGCTTTTCCCCGCCGCAAGAGCCTCCGCGCAGGACGCGGTCTTGGGCCAGCGCGGCGGGTAGGGGTCGACGCCCCGCCCGCGCAGTTCCGCGATCTTGGCCTTCTTGGCCGCCAGGATTTCCGAGAGCGGCGCCTGGCGCGGAGGCTGGGCCGAGGTCTTGGGCGCTGGTTCCATCAGGCTCTTTTCCTGCCGGCCAATATCGCGGCGATGAGCTCGCGCAGCATCTTTGGATCAAAGGGTTTTTGCACGTAGGCGCTCACGTTGGGCGCGATCTCGAAGATGTCGCGCATCTTCTGCCCGCGCGCGGTCAAGACCAAAATGGGGACGGAACGGGCGCGTTCGCTGGCCTGGAGCCGGCTGTTCAAAGTGTAGCCGTCCATGACCGGCATCATGATGTCCAGGATGATGATGTCCGGCAGAGGCGCGGCCTGGTTGGCCGGTTCGATGCCCATGACTTCCAAGGCGATGGCGCCGTTGCCCGCCTCGGAGACCTGGTAGCCCTCTTTCTCCAGAATGAAGCGCAGCAGCGTGACTATTTCGGACTCGTCGTCGACGATGAGGACGCGCTCGTTCACGACCGGCCTTCTCCGTCCGGGCGCTTGGCCAGCGAATCGGCGACGGTTTGGCGCAGCTTCTTGGGATCGAAAGGCTTGCTCAGGTAGGCGACGACGTTGGATGCCGGGGTGAAAATGTCCTGCAGGCCGCCCTTGGCCGTGAGTATGATGATGGGGATGGCCCGCGCCAGCGGATCGGCGAAAAGCTTGGCGCTCGCGGTGTAGCCGTCCATGAGCGGCATCATGACGTCCAGGATGATCAAATCGAACCGGATGAACTCGCCCTGGCGCGCGCCGTTCTTGTCGAGCCCGATTGTCTCCAGGGCCATGACGCCGTTGGAGGCCGTAAAGACGCTATGACCGTCTTTCTCAAGCAGAAATTTGATGAGCGAGACGACGTCGCCTTCGTCATCGACGATGAGGATTTTCGCCATGGTTTTCTTCCTATATCCTCGTCCCGAACCTGCGGCCTTTGGAAGTTTGGGACGGAGTCAAACCATTTCCGTTGGTCACGATGCGCATTCTAACATTTGCCTTGGACGCAGGCAAATAAAGGTTTTGCGCCCCGGTTTGCGCCCGCGACCGTCGTTGCGATAGAATCCCTGCATATGGCGATTTGGGGCCCGTCCACGCCGCTGCCGCCGCTGCGCGCCCGGCTGGAGGCCGTTCCGGTCGAGGACGAGGGCAAGCCGCTTTTTCTGCTGCGCGATCTTGAGGAAATCGCGCCCTCCACGCTGGCTATGTCCGCCGGCGGCATGCTGGCGGCGTCCCTCTTCGACGGCAAGCGCACCGCCGCGGACATCTCGGGCCTCTTCGGCAAGACCACCGGGCAGTTCTTGAAGCCCGAGGAGATTCTCTCCTTGGCCGACGAGCTCGACCGGGCGCTTCTGCTTGAGACCGAGCCCGTGGCGAAGAGGCGCGGCGAAATATTAGAGCGCTTCCGGCAAAGCCCGTCGCGCAAGGCGGCCTTCGCGGGCGTCTCCTACCCGGCGGAGCCCCTGGAACTAGGCGGACTCTTGGGGGGATTCTTCAAGCATCCGCAGGGGCCGGGCCAAGAGCCCGCGGCCCAAGCCCTTAAGCCGCCGCCGCTGCTGCTGGTGAGCCCGCACATCGATTTTCAGCGCGGCGGCCCGTCCTACGCCTGGGCCTACCAGGCCCTTTCGCAATGCCGCCCGCCGGACCTGATTGTGGCCTTGGGCGTGGCGCACATGTCGCCCAATTCGCCCTGGGCCGCCACGCGCAAAGCTTACGAGACGCCTTACGGCCCGGTGGCTGCCGACGAGGGGCTCTACGACGACCTGCGCGGCGCCCTATGGTACGATCCGGCGGACGACGAGGCGGTCCACCGCGGCGAGCATTCGCTGGAGTTCCAGGCCGTGTGGCTCAAGCGTCTCTGGCGGGACAAGACGCCGCCGTGGCTTCCCGTTTTGTGCTCGAGCTTCGAGCGCTTCTCGCCGGACGAGCCGCCCTCCAAGGTCGCTACCGTGGAGAAGGCTCTGGTCGACTGGGGCGAGCGACTCAGAGCCCGCCGCGCGGCTGGGCAAAGCGTCATGATTTTGGCCGGCGTGGACCTGGCGCACGTGGGCCCGCGCTTCGGCGACGACGTCGAGGTCGACGACGCGCTTAAAAAAAACGTCGAGGAGGGCGACCGCGCGTCCATCGCCCGCGCGCTGGAGATGGACGCCGACGGGTTCTACAGCTCGGCGGCCGGGGAGTCGTCCTGGAGGAAAGTCTGCGGGCTTTCCGCCCTCTACACCGCGCTGCGGCTGGCCAAAATCATCGGCGGCCAAGGCGCCGCGGCCCCCGGGAGGCTCTTGAGCTACGGCCAAGCTCCGGACCCGGCCGGCGGCATCGTGTCTTTCTGCGCGGCGGTGTTTCCCGGATGATGTTTTCATGAAGTTCGTTCGCCGCTGGGGGTTGGTGGCCGCGCCGGCGCTCTTGGTCTTGGGCGCGGCTTTTTTGAACGGCTGCGGCGAGTTCTACACCAACACCATTGATCCCTATTCCTACCGCGCGGAGACGCCCGCGGACGTGCAGGCCGCGCCGTCCGATCCCACGGTCCATAGCCGCGCCTGCGAATATTATCTCTTCTACCTCTTTAACTGGGGCGACGCCGGCTACGCCAAGGTCATGAGCGGCTTGGTCAAGGACGAGGCCCATTACATGATCTACGATCCGAAATTCGACCAGACCTACCAGTCCTGGCTCCTGGGCCTCTACATCCGAGAGTGCACGGTGATGACCGCGCGCGTGGGCCATATATGATTTTCCTTTGGGGCCTCGCCGCCTGCCTGGTCGCGCGGCCGGCCGCGGCGCAGACCTACATGGCGCACCCGCGCATCATTTCCTTGAAGACGCTTACGGTGTTCTACCACGTCACCGGGCCGCTCTCGACGCTGCCCATGACGCGCCGGGACCTGCCTCCGGGCGCGGTGGACTTGGGCGAGGTCGGCGGGCGCAGCTGCCAGAGAGAAGTCAACATTCCCACCTCCGCCTCGCTGCAGGCCACCACCATCACCGCGGCCGAAGGCAACGGCAGCTATGGGAAAATCCTTGCGAAGATACGCAAGAAGCACCCGGATTTGGCCGGCATCTACGATGTGAAAACGGACATCCATAATTTTTCCGTCTTCTTCGGCGTCTACACCAGCGCGTGCACGCAAATCCTGGCCCGCGGCTATGCCCTGCCCGGGTCGGCGCCTAAGCCGGGCGCGCCCGCTTCCCCGGCGCCGGCGGCGAAAAAGTAGCCCATGGCGCGGGCGATGGCCGCGGGCGCCGTGGCTCTCGTTTTCGGCGCGACGCTCGCCCGCGCCCAGGCGCCTTCCTCGGGGGCCCAGGCGACGGCCGTTTCCAGCGCGGCGGCGCAGGCGCCCGCGGCGGCCGCACCGCGCCCGCGCCGAGCGGCCAATCATCCTCCGGACGTCTGGGCCAAGACCGGCCGGTTGCGCGTTTACGTGCACCGCGCCGCGTCGCGGTGGAGCCCCGTGTCGCTGCGCCCGGACTTCGGCGCTTTGCCCAATCGCAGCGAGGTTGTGGCGCAAGTCCGCGTGGTTCGGGCCAAGAAGGGCCGGGCCCGCCGCGGCCGTATCCTGTCCGCGCGGACCAGGGCCGAGTGGCTTCCTTATAAAGGAGACCACGCGCTGGTCATCGGCGTCTACCCCGCCGCGTGGCGAAAAAGCCTCAAGCACCTGGAGGTGCGCTATCTGGTGAGCGCGGGCTATATCGAAGGCGCATGGGCCGAACTGGTGCAGGTCGAAGGCGGCGGATACAAGGACTGGGGCCTGGACAGCTTCGCGCTGACCCGCAAAGGCGTCGGATTTTCCGAGGAGTATGCCGGGCGCGGAAAAATTCTTCTCTATGCCGTTAATCCGAGCCCTGGCCGCCGGAGCCTGAACGCGGCGCGCGGGCTGGATTTCGACTTTGGAGACCCGGGCGTCGGGCGCGTGGATTTTTCCTACCGGGCGTCGGGCGTTTTAGCCGGACGCTAGACTTTAGGCGGATTCATCGAAGAAGGCAGGGTGAAAAAGAACGCGGCCCCCTTGTCGACCTCGCCTTCTCCCCAAATGCGGCCGCCGTGGCGGCGAATGATGCGCTGCACGGTGGCCAGGCCGATGCCGGTCCCCTCGAATTCGCCGCGCGCGTGCAGCCGCGAGAACGGCAGGAACAGCTTATCCGCGTGGCGCATGTCGAAGCCCGCCCCGTTGTCGCGCACGAAATAGGCGGCGGAGCCGTTTTGCTCGGCTTTGCCGAATTCGATGCGGGCCGCTTTCTTTCGGCGCGTGTATTTCCAGGAGTTGCCCAGCAGATTCTCAAGCGCCAGCCTGAGAAGATCGGGGTCGCCCGTCACCGTCGAGCCTTCTTGAATGGAGAAGTCCACTTTCCGCCCCGGGTCCGAGCGGAGCAGTTCCGCCGCGATGTCGCGGGCCAGGGCGCTTAAGTTCACGATGTCCTGGCGGATTTCCCCTTGAGTCGCTCGGGACAGCCTGAGCATGGCCTCGATCAAGTCCGTCATTCTTTTGGCGGCGCCGGACATCCTTTGAATCAGGTCGCGCCCGCGCTCGTCCAGGCGATCCGCGTAGGATTGCAGCAGTATTTGGCCGAAGCTTTCGATATGGCGCAGCGGGGCGCGCAGATCATGGGAGACGGCGTGGCTGAAGGCCATCGCGTCGTCCATCTGCTTCTTGTGCTCTCGCTGCTCGGCTTCCCGCAAGAGCTCGGCTTGGCGCCCAATCATTTCGTTCTTCCGGGCCAGCTCCACGAAAGTGGAAACCTTGGAGCGCAGTATTTCGGGAACGATGGGCTTGACGATGTAGTCCACGGCTCCCACGGCGTAGCCGCGGAAAATATTGGCCTCGTTCCGGTACGCCGCGGTCATGAAGATGATGGGGATATGCCGCGACTTGTCGCGCTCCCGGATGAGCGCCGCGGTTTCAAAACCGTCCATGCCGGGCATCTGCACGTCCATCAGGATGGCGGCGTAGTCTTCATTGAGCAGGCGCCACAAGGCTTCCTGCCCGGAACGCGCCTTGACCAGGTTCTGGCCGAGATCTTCGAGGATGGCTTCGAGCGCCAAAAGCGCCTCGGGCTGATCGTCGACCAAGAGGATGTTGGCTTTGTACGAAGGCTCCTTGGCCGCGTTCGACGGGGCCGAATCCGCCATGGTTACCGGGAGAGCCATACCCGCAGCAGCGAGCACAGGTGGTCCGTGTCCACGGGCTTGGCGATGTAGTCGGACGCGCCGGCTTCGATGCATTTTTCACGGTCGCCCTTCATCGCCTTGGCGGTTAGGGAGATAATGGGGAGATCTTTGAGCCGCCCGATGCGGCGGACGGCGCGCATGGTCTCGTAGCCGTCCATCTGGGGCATCATCACGTCCATGAGCACGATGTCCACGTCGGGCGTGGTGTCGAGCAGGCTCAAGGCCTGGCGGCCGCTTTCGGCGTAGACGACGCGCATCTTGCGCCGCTCCAAGACCGTGGCGAGGGCGAAGATGTTCCGCACGTCGTCGTCCACGATGAGGACTTTGCGCCCCGCCAATATAAGGTCGTCCTGGGAGAGCGTCTCCAGGATCTGCCGCTGCGGCGCGGACAGATTCTCCACGGGGCGATGCAGCAATCGCAGCACTCTGTCCAGAAGCTGTTCGGGCGAGGCCGCGTCCTTGATGAGGCGGCCCTTGGCCGCGCGCGCGAGGGCGTCTTCCTCTTTATTCGTCAATTTTCTGGTCCCGTAAATCACGATGGGGACGCCGGAATCGCTTTCCGCGCGGAAGTTCTTCATGAGTTCGGCCAGATCGCGCTCGGCCAGGGACGGGTTGAGGATGATGGAGTCAAACGGCCCGTTTTTGAGGGCCGCGATGGCTTGCCGGCCGGAGGCGGCCACGGTCGTTTCAATTTCGGCGCCGCCCAGCAGATCGGCGATGCCTTTGCCCCGGTTCTCGTCGGGCTCGATGATCAGGAGTTTTCTGAACGGGCGTTCGATGAAGGCGTGGATGCGGACCAGCGTGTCTTCCAGAACTTCTTTGGCCGCGGGCTTCTGGAGAAACCCCAGGGCTCCCAACCTGAGGGCCTGCCGTTCTTCATCGTTGGCGGAGATGACGTAAACGGGAATATGCCGCGTGGCCAAGTCGTGCTTGAGGCGGTCAAGCACCGTCCAGCCGCCCGCGTCCGGCAGGCGGATGTCGAGGATGATGGCGTGCGGCCGGTACTCCCGAGCCATGGCCAGCGCGCGTTCGGCCCGAAAGGCCGCCAGCGCCTTGAAGCCTTTGGTCCGAGCCATGTCCAGGAGAATGCGGGCGAAATTGACGTCGTCATCGACGACGAGAAGAATTCGATCTCCTTCCTTCAGAGAGCCGCGATCGTCGTTGATCTCGGCCTCGATGAAAGAGGGCGCTTCCACGGTCGCGCCGATAAAGCCCTCGCCCCCGTCGGGCAGGGCGGGCGTTTCCGCCAACTCCGGAGCCGGCGGCAGTATCGTCTGCATCTGCCGGCTTTGCGGCGCGTAGTTGAGGGGGAGGAACAGCGTGAAAGTGCTTCCTTCGCCGGGGGCGCTTTCCAGCCGCAGGTCGCCCCCCAAAAGGCGGGCGATTTCCCGGCTAATCGAAAGTCCCAGGCCCGTGCCTCCGTATTTTCGATTGGTCGTGCCGTCCGCCTGCTGGAAGGCTTCGAAGATGATTTGCTGCTTGTCCTTGGGTATTCCGATTCCGGTGTCGCTGACCGCCAAGGCGATGACCGTCCCGGCGGCGGCCAACCCGGCATGATCCGGCCTCCAGCCTTCCTTGGCGACGCTGACGCGTAAGGCCACCTTGCCCTTGTCGGTGAATTTGAAGGCGTTGGAGAGGAGGTTCTTGAGCACCTGTTGGAGGCGCTTGGAATCGGTGGTGATGTTCCCCGGGAGTTCGGGGGCCAAATCGATGGAAAATTCCAGGCCCTTGGCGACGGCGAAGTGCCGGGATGTCCGCTCGACGTAGTCGTTGATATCCCGGAAGGAGACCGGGCCGATATCCAGGACCATGGTTCCGGATTCAATCTTGGAGAGATCCAGAATGTCGTTGATGAGCTCCAGCAGATCCGAGCCCGAGGAGTGAATGGTTTTGGCGAACTCGATTTGCTTGGGGGTGAGATTGCCGTCCGAGTTATCGGACAAAATCTTGGAGAGCAGAAGCAGGCTGTTCAAGGGCGTGCGCAGTTCGTGCGACGTGTTGGCCAGAAACTGCGACTTGTACTTGGAGGTCAGCGCGAGCTGCGCGGCTTTTTCCTCCAGGGAGCGCCGCGCCTGCTCGACCTCGCGGTTTTTCTGCTCGACCTCCTGGTTTTGCTGCTCCAACCTCCGGTTGGTTTCCTTGAGCTCCGCGGTCAAGGCCTGCGACTGCTTCAAGAGCTCTTCGGTGCGGGTTGTGGCGGCGATGGTGTTGAGCACGATGCCGATGCTTTCGGTCAACTGCTCCAGGAAGGCCATGTGGACGTCGGTCAGCGGGCGGAAGGACGCCAGCTCGATGACGGCTTTGACCTCGCCCTCGAAAAGCGCGGGCAAAATGGCGATGTTGCGGGGCTCGGCCTCGCCCAGCCCCGAGCCGATCTTGACGTAGCCGGCGGGAACGTCCGCCAGGCGGAAGCTTTCTTTTTCCACGGCGCATTGGCCGATGAGCCCTTCGCCCATCTTGATTTTTTTGGGCGTCGACTCGCCGTCCCCGGAGGCGTAGCCGGCCAGCAGGTCCAAGCTTTTGTCGTCGTCCTTCGCGTCGCTGATGTAGAAAACCCCGCGCTGGGCCTCCACCAGCGGCGTCAACTCGGAGAGAATGAGCTGCGAGACGGTCAGCAGGTCCCGTTGCCCCTGCAGCATGCGGGTGAACTTGGCCAGGTTTGTTTTAAGCCAGTCCTGCTCCGTGTTCTTGCGCGTCGTTTCCTTGAGGTTTCGGATCATTTCGTTGATGTTGTCTTTAAGCGCGGCGACTTCTCCCTGCGCTTCCACGGAAATCGAGCGGGTCAAATCGCCCTTGGTCACCGCGGTGGCCACGTCGGCGATGGCGCGCACCTGGGTGGTCAAGTTGGCGGCCAGCTGGTTGACGTTGTCGGTCAGGTGGCGCCACAAGCCCGCGGCGCCCGGCACGCTGGCCTGCCCGCCGAGCTTGCCCTCGATGCCGACTTCCCGCGCGACGCTCGTGACTTGGTCGGCGAAAACGGCCAGCGTGTCTATCATTCCGTTGATGGTCTCCGCCAATTCCGCGATTTCTCCCTTGACCTCCAGGACCAGCTTTCTCTTCAAATCTCCGTTGGCGACCGCGGTGACGACCTTGGCGATGCCGCGCACCTGCGTGGTCAAGTTGGCGGCCATGGAGTTGACGTTGTCGGTCAGGTCCTTCCAGGTGCCGGCCACGCCCTTGACCTGGGCCTGTCCGCCCAGCTTGCCCTCGGTGCCGACCTCGCGGGCCACGCGGGTCACCTCCGAGGCGAAGGAGTTGAGCTGGTCGACCATGGTGTTGATGGTGTCCTTGAGCTCCAGGATTTCGCCGCGCACGTCGACGGTGATCTTCTTGGAAAGGTCGCCCTTGGCGACGGCGGTGGTGACCTCGGCGATGTTGCGCACCTGGGAGGTCAAGTTGGAGGCCATGGAGTTGACGTTGTCGGTCAAGTCCTTCCAGGTGCCGGCCACGCCTCTTACCTGGGCCTGTCCGCCCAGCTTGCCCTCGATGCCGACCTCGCGGGCCACGCGGGTCACCTCCGAGGCGAAGGAGTTGAGCTGGTCGACCATGGTGTTGATGGTGTTCTTGAGCTCCAGGATTTCGCCGCGCACGTCGACGGTGATCTTCTTGGAAAGGTCGCCCTTGGCGACGGCGGTGGTGACCTCGGCGATGTTGCGCACCTGCGTGGTCAAGTTGGCGGCCATGGAGTTGACGTTGTCGGTCAGGTCCTTCCAGGTGCCGGCCACGCCCTTGACCTGGGCCTGTCCGCCCAGCTTGCCCTCGGTGCCCACTCCGCGCGCCACGCGGGTCACCTCCGAGGCGAAGGAGTTGAGCTGGTCGACCATGGTGTTGATGGTGTTCTTGAGCTCGAGAATCTCGCCCTTGACGTCGACGGTGATCTTCTTAGAAAGGTCGCCCTTGGCGACGGCGGTGGTGACCTCGGCGATGTTGCGCACCTGGGAGGTCAAGTTGGAGGCCATGGAGTTGACGTTGTCGGTCAGGTCCTTCCAGGTGCCGGCCACGCCCTTGACCTGGGCCTGTCCGCCCAGCTTGCCCTCGGTGCCGACCTCGCGGGCCACGCGGGTCACCTCCGAGGCGAAGGAGCCCAGTTGGTCGACCGTTTTGTTGATGGTGTTCTTGAGCTCAAGAATCTCGCCCTTGACATCAACGGTGATCTTCTTGGAGAGGTCGCCCTTGGCGATGGCGGTGGTGACGTCGGCGATGTTGCGCACCTGCGAGGTGAGGTTGGCGGCCATGGAGTTGACGTTGTCGGTCAGGTCCTTCCAGGTGCCGGCCGTGCCTTTGACCCGAGCTTGACCGCCCAGCTTGCCCTCGGTGCCGACCTCGCGGGCCACGCGGGTCACCTCCGAGGCGAAGGAGTTCAACTGAACGACCATGGTGTTGATGGTGTTCTTAAGCCGCAGTATTTCCCCGCTCACCTTCACCGTGATCTTCTTGGAGAGGTCGCCCTTGGCGACGGCGGTGGTGACGTCGGCGATGTTGCGCACCTGCGAGGTGAGGTTGGCGGCCATGGAGTTGACGTTGTCGGTCAAGTCCTTCCAGGTGCCGGCCACGCCCTTGACCTGGGCCTGTCCGCCCAGCTTGCCCTCGGTGCCGACCTCGCGGGCCACGCGGGTCACCTCCGAGGCGAAGGAGTTGAGCTGGTCGACCATGGTGTTGATGGTGTTCTTAAGCCGCAGTATTTCCCCGCTCACCTTCACCGTGATCTTCTTGGAGAGGTCGCCCTTGGCGACGGCGGTGGTGACGTCGGCGATGTTGCGCACCTGCGTGGTCAGGTTGGCGGCCATGGAGTTGACGTTGTCGGTCAGGTCCTTCCAGGTGCCAGCCACGCCCTTGACCTGGGCCTGTCCGCCCAGCTTGCCCTCGGTGCCGACCTCGCGGGCCACGCGGGTCACCTCCGAGGCGAAGGAGCCCAACTGGGTCACCATGCTGTTGACGATTTTCGCGGTGCGGAGAAACTGCCCTTTAAGCTGCCGTCCGCCTATTTTGGAGGGAATTCTTTGGGACAAATCGCCGCGCGCGACGGCGCCGATGACCCGCGCCATTTCGTTCGTGGGATGGATGAGGTTGCCGATCAAGGTGTTGACGGACTCGATGCAGGCCGCCCAGGAGCCGGTTCCATGGGGGAGAGAGGCGCGTTGGGCGATGTTGCCTTCATTTCCGACGCCAATTTCGATTCGGCGGAATTCCGCCGTCATCTGTTCGTTGAGCGAGATGATTTCATTAAGCAGGGCGGCGATTTCGGCGTTGATGCCGCCGCCTTGCTCCTCGACCGGCATGCGCGCGCTGAAATCGCCGCTCTTGAAGGCGGCCAGAACGGCGAGCAGGCGCCGCGCGTCCCCGTTTCCGAGCGAAGCGCGCGCTCCGTTTTTCTGATCGCCGTTCCTGCGAATGGTCTCGGGCATGGGAAAGGGCGCTACCGGTCCCCGAAGCCGCCGGCCAAATTTTCCCGCAGCGTGGACAAAAGCCGCTTGCGGGCGACGGGTTTGGTCAGGTAGGCGGTTCCCGCGACATCGAGGTGGCGGATGAAGCTCTCGTCTTCCGCGCAGCCGGTCAGGAAAATGATGGGGGTGTCCGAAAATCGGGAATCGGAACGGATGCTTTTGCACAGGAAAAAACCGTCCGGTCCCGGCATGCGCACGTCCAGGATGACGAGATCCGGCTCGACGCTGGACATCGTTTCGATGAGTCCTTCGCCGTTGCCCAGGCCGATGTGATCGTATTGGGGGGACGTCCAGCCTCTCACGATGGCCTGGAAGTCCGGGTCGTCGTCCACCATTAAAATCCGTGGCTTGTCGCCATGCGCGATCATGAATGCCTCCCGTGCCCGCGCTCTCCCGCGTGCTGGGGGAGCGTGAAATGAAATTGCGTTCCGACGTTTTCCCTGCTTTCGACCCAAATCCGGCCTTTTTGCCGCTCCACAATCTCCTTGCAGATGGCGAGGCCCAGGCCCGTTCCTTTATAGCCCGCGCTTTTCGTGCTGCGGTCGACTTGAACGAACTTGTTGAACAAATCCTTGATGCGGTTGCCGGGAATTCCCGCGCCGTCGTCGATGACGCTGACCTGGACGCAGGCGCGGGCCGTCAGCACCGCGGCGCGCTGGGAGCCGGACGCGGCTCCGCCCTCGGCGATGTCCGAGGTTTTGGCGCGGATAACGACGCGCTTCCTCGCGAAGCGGAGCGCGTTGTCGATTAAGTTGCTGAGAACCTGAACGAAGAGCTCTGGGTCCGCATGGGCCGGCGGGATATGCTCGGGAAGCTCCGTGTCTATGCGGATGTCGTGTTCCGCCGCGACCAGTTGAAAACTGCTCGCCATCTCCTTGATTAGATGGGCGGTGTCGATGGCCAGGGCCTTGATTTCGGCCCGGTCCGATTCCAACCGGGACAAATCAAGGATGTTGTCGACGATTTTCTCCAGGCGCAGGATGTTCTTGTATTGCAGAGAAACCATTTCCGCCTGCTTGGCCGGCAAGGGGCCGGTCAGGCCCTGCTTGAGGTTGCCCGCGGCGGCTTTGATGATGGTCAGCGGGCTGCGCATCCCGTGGGAGACGGCGCTCATCAAGTTGTCCTTGATCTTGTCCATCCGGCGGCTCTCCAGCACCTCCGCCTTCAACTGCTCGATGCGCCGCAAATCCGTGATGTCGCGGATGGAGGCGAGCCTCGCGGGCTGTTCCTCCCATTCTATCTCCGAGATCCGGACCTCGGCGCTGCGCTCGCCGCCGTCTTGCGCTGGAATTTTCAACTCTCCCAAGCGGTCTTCGGGCAGAGGATAAGGGAAGGGCTTGCCGATAATCTGCCCTTCGTTCCGGAAAAAAAGCGCTTTCGCCGCGGAATTGATGTAGCGGACAAGGCCCGCGGCGTTGACGATGACGATGCCGTCCGGGTCGCTTTCGATGACGTTTCTAAAGCTTTGCAGGAGGCGGTGCCTTTCCACGGCGTAGCTGATGGTCCGCTTGAGCGCGTGGCCGGTGATGTTGCCCTTGACCACGTAGTCCTGCGCGCCGTGCGCCAGGGTCTTAAGCCCGAGCGCCTCGTCGGCGAGGCCGGTCAAGACCACGATGGGGACCTCGGGCGCCTGGGCGCGGACCTTGGCCACCGTGTCGAGGCCCCGGCTGTCGGGAAGAAGCAGGTCGAGCAGCACGATGTCGGCGGAGTTCTTCTCCAGATGACGGAGCCCCTGGTCCAGGTTTTCGGCGCACGTGAACGTGAACCTAAAGGAGGGCCAGTCGGACTGGGTCATCAAGTCGATGAGGAGCATGGTGTCGTCGGGGTCGTCCTCGATAAGCAGGCCTTCGATGACGTTGTCTTTCATGGCACGCTCTTCATGATCCAGCGATGCGGCAGCTCCGCCACCTCGAACCAATATTTTTTCAGCGACTTGACGGACTCGACGAAGTGGTCGAAGCGCGCCGGCTTATGGATGAAGGAATTGGCTCCCATCTCGTAGGACATGGCGACATCCGCTTCGGACATCGACGTGGTCAGCACGACCACGGGGATTTTCTGCAGGTCCGGGTGCGATTTGATTTCCTTCAGGGTCTCGCGCCCGTCCTTGCAGGGCATGTTGAGATCGAGCAAAAGCAGCATGGGCCTGTTCGCGGCGCCGGGAGCCTGGCTTATATTCTCGTGAAGCAGCAGCGCCTCCATGAGTTCGACCCCGTTCTTCACGCGGCAAAATGAGCCTTTGAAGCCCGCATCTTGGAATGCCTTCTTGGTCAGGAGGTAATCGTCATCGTCGTCCTCGGCGATGAGAACGACCACGTCCTTTTCGTTTGTGTTCATGAACGCGGTCCGCGGACACTTTAGGGCGCTCCTTTCCCGGCTGGTTGTCGTTAGATGGTGTATCAGGAGTTTCAGGCCTTGGCAAGACGGCCTTTGTCACCGGCCGTCACCGGCGTATTTAGCCGACGAGCTCGTAGCCGCTCTTGGTGGTTTTGATGCGCCGTGTTTCGGAGGGCCCCAAGGCCTTGCGCAGGCGGCAGACGGCCTGCTTGAGCGCGTCGTTTTGCGAGGCGGCGTAGCCCATGGCCGAGAGCAGGGCGGCTTTCGTGGCCTGCCCCGAGCTTTTGACCAGGCACTCAAGCAGGGCGAACTCCTTGTCCGGCAAGGCGGCGACCAGGCGATCGTCGATCCAGACGGTCAGGGAGTTTTTGTCCGCGCGCAGGCGGCCCTTCTTGATCTCTTTGTCGGCCGGCGCCGACGGCCCCGCGCGCGGCAATTGAATGAGCACCTGCTTGATCGCCGCGACCAACTCGGCGGGGACGAAGGGCTTGCGCAGGTAGCGCTCTGCGCCCAGGACTTGAACGGCGTATTTGAGCATGTCGGCCTCGTCCCCGTAGGAGGTGACGATGATGACCGGGATGTTCCGGGTGGCCCTGTTTTCCTTTAGTTTTTTCAGGACGTCCACGCCGTTCAAGATGGGGAGCATCAAGTCGAGCAGGACCAAGGCGGGGCGCAGCGCCAGGATTTTCTCGTAGCCTTCCTGGCCGTTCCAGGCGTAATGAATGTCGTATTTTTCCTTGAAAAGCGCGCCGCCGATGAGGTGCTGGACATCCGGGTCGTCTTCGATGCTCACGATTCTGGTCATGGGGGGTCCGGCTTAAATTGGAGTATGGCTCCAAATCGCGGAATTTGCAAGGAGCGCGAGCGAGCGAGAGATGTGGAGCCGCTAGCGGATGACGGCGAGGCGGCCCACGGAGTGGCCCGCGGAAGTCTTGACCTCGAAGAAATAGGTTCCCGAGGCGACTTGGCTTCCCGCCGAGTTCGTGCCGTCCCAGAGCGGCGCGGGGAGATCGCGGACCAGCTGCCCGTCGACGGTGTATATTTTGATGTCCGTGTTGGAGCCGTTCAGGCTCGTGGGAATGTTGAACCGGACCGAGGCGTCTTGCGAGAGCCTAAAGGGATTGGGATAGGCGTAGGGGCCCGTCCCGCCTCCGATGCCCGAGGCGCCCGAAGCCAGGCGCATGGAGTTGTAGACGTTGATAAGCCCCGCGCCCTGGTGATTGGTATCCGCGCCCAGGTTGTAGGCGCCGCCGCGGATCCAAGCTTGAATCTGCGCGGGCGTTGCGTTGGGCTGCAAGGACCACAGGAGCGCGGCCAGGCCCGCCACGTGCGGCGCGGAAAAGGACGTGCCGCTGGCGGTGTTGGTGTAGCCGCCGCCGGGATAGTTCGTGGTCTCCACGTTGACGCCCGGCGCCACCACGCCGTTGGCCGCCAGCTCCGGGCCGTTGGAGGAAAAGCTCGCGATGGCGTCGCTGGAGTCGGTCGCGCCGACCGGGATGATGCCGCCGCTAGACGACGTGCCGGCGCAGTTCGCGGGCGCGTTGACCGCGCCGCCGTAGTTGCCCGCTGAAATCGTCACCAGCGCCCCGTCGCCCACGGCCGTATCCAGGGCGGTTTTCTCATCGGACGGGCACGGCCCCAGGCCGCCGATGCTCATGTTGACAACCACCTTGCCGTAGGTCCCGGGGGTTCCGGCCAAGGTAGTGGCTGCGTAACTGAGCGCGTTGTCTATGGCGGCGTCGTCCGTCGTGCAGCAGTGCGGTCCGGTGCCGGGGGGGGTGGGGCAATCGACATCCGTGCAATCCAAGTTGCAGTCAGCCGTGTTGAACACGCGCAGGGAGACCAGCTTGGCGCCCCAGGACACGCCCGCGATGCCGGTGTTGTTGTTGGTCGACGCCGCGGCTATGCCCGAGGTGGCCGTGCCGTGGTAGCAGGCCACGGTTGGCGGGTTGTCGACCGACTCCGTGCCGGAGTTGTCCGGATCGAAAAATTCGCTGGCGGCTGAAATGACCTTGGCGGATAAATCGGGGTGGGTCGAATCGATGCCCGCGTCCACCATGGCGATGGTGACCGTGGCCGAGGAGCCGGTGCCGTAGGCCCACCCCTGGGGGGCGTCGATGTTGGTGAGCGCGTACTGCTGCGAGAACAAGGGATCGTTGGGAGTGACGTCGCTGGGCCGGTAAGCGCGATCAGGCTCAATTTGCGAAATATTCGGAACGCCGCTCAACAAGGTTAATCCGCTTGAGACCGAGACGCCCGCGGGCAGGCCGACCAAGGTCCAGCCGAAGGGTAGCTCGGTAAGCACGCTAGCGCCGACGGTCTGCAGGGCGGCGTTTTGCGCGGCTTCGTCGGCCGCGGCCGTGGAAAAGCGCACCATGGCTCGGCCCGAGGCGACCAGCATTACGGGCGCCGGCGCGCCGGGGACCGTCGAGGCGGCCACGCGGTAGCCCGCCGGCAGGGCCATGGTCTCCACTTGCAGGGCGCGGGCCGGAAGCGCGGCCAGGGCGATGAGTCCGGCGGCGCAAAGAAGCTTTTTCAAGCGGGGGCGTTCTCTTTTTGGACGATGGAAAGCAGCTCCAAAATGTCCGCAAGCTCGAACTCCGCGCCGGACTCCTTGGTGTCAAAGGTGTCGCCGTACTTGGCCCAGGCCGTGCGGATGCCGAGCTTCTTGGCGCCGGCGATGTCGCGCTCGGCCCAGTCGCCCACCATGACGGCTTCCTCGGGCTTGACGCCCAGGAGTTCCAGGGCCTTCATGAAGGGCGCGGCCGCGGGCTTGCGGGCCCCCGCGTCCTCGGCCGTCACCACGCAGTCGAAAAAATTGTGCATGCCCAGGCCCACGATGCGCAGCCACACCTCAAGCTTGGGCGCGTCCGAGACCACCGCCATCTTGACGCCGGATTTAAGGAGAGTCGTGAGCGTCAGGCTCACGTGCGGGTAGAGGGACATGGAGCCCGCCTTGGCCCGGCGGTAGCCCACGATGGCCGCGGCCAGGATTTTATAATCCACGGAGCCCGTTTCCTGCTTTAAAATCTTGTCGAAAATCTTCTGGTCCTCGACGCCGTCCTTAAAATAGGTCTCGAAAATCTTGTCGACCATCTTTTGCTTGTCGGCGACCAAGCCCGCGTCCAGCATGCCCTCGACCGCGGATTCCACTGCCGCGCGCTTGGTGCGCATGAAGTCGGTCAGCGTATTGTCGACGTCGAAGATGACGGCTTTAATCACAACTTGAGGAGAGAGCGCACCAAGGCGGTGAGCGCGTCGGCGTCAAAGGGCTTGGCCACGAAGCCGGTCGCGCCCATTTCCATCGCGCGCTCCTTGGTCCCCGGGTCGGATTGGCTCGAACAGAAGATGAAAGGGATTCTTTCGTTTAGGCCGCTGTCCTTCATCTGCTGCAGGAGCTCGAAGCCGGACATGCCCAGCAGGTTGATGTCGCAGAGGATGAGGTCGAAGATGCCGGAGCCGAAGTGCTTGGATGCCTCCTCGACGCTGGCGCATACGGAGAGATCGTACTCGGCCAGGAGCGCCGTGAGCAGCTCCTGGTAGCCTGGGTCGTCCTCGAAAATCAGTATTTTCTTGGCCACTATTCGTCCTTGCCCGCGCGCTCGACGTAGGACGAGGTCCGCGTGTCCACGCGGATGCGGTCGCCCTCCTTGATGAACAGCGGCACCTGGACCTCCAGGCCCGTCTCCAGAGTGGCGGGCTTGACCATGTTGGAGACTGAGTCGCCCTTGACGCCCGGAACCGTGGAGGTGACGAGCAGGACCACGTTGGGGGGAATTTCAATGCCGGTGAGCTTTTCATCGACGTAGACGCCCAGGACCTGCATGTTCTCCTGCAGGAACTTGGCTTGGGCGCCCAGGCGCTCCTTGGGGTAGGCCACCTGCTCGTATGTCTCCACGTCCATGAACACGGCGTTGGCGCCCTCGTCGTAGATGTAGGTCTTCTCGCGCTTGGTCACCGGCACCTCGCGGAACTTGGCGCCAGAGGGATAGGAGCGCTCGACCATGCCGCCGGTGGCCAGCGAGCGCAGCGTGGTGCGGTAGACCGCGGCGGACTGGGATTTGCGGTGGTGCTGGTAGGACAGAATTTCATAGATCACGCCGTCGTCCTCGAACACCAGCCCGTTGCGGAAATCGGATGTGCTGATCATGCCGGATGCCTCCCTGAATTTTCCCTATTATAGCGAAAACTTCGGGGGCGTGCGCGTCCGCGGCCAGCGGGCGGGCATATGTCCGCTGTGGGTCTTCGGGCCTAAAACGGCGTAGGGCTTAAGGAGGCGGGCGTCTACCCATTGTGCCCATTTCGAGCCGCGCCAATCCTCTTATACTCCCACAACGGCCGACGCGAAGGCCCATCGGCAGAGCACGAAAGCTAATTAAGGAGAAGGGACATGAGACTTTTGAAATTTCCGGCGGTTGCGTCGGCTTTCTTGATTGCCGCGTGGCCGTTGTGCGCGCCGATTAATTCCTGGGCCCAGGCCGATGGGGAAATCTCCGCCGGCGCTGATGCGATTCCGGCCGTCCCCGTGAGCGTCGGTGAAACGGGAGGCTTCCAAGCGATGGCGCCGAGCCTGCTGGCCCAGCTGGGCGCCCTCGACCCGTCATTTTCCGCCGTCCTGCCCGTTGCCGGCATTGGCGGCGCGCTTTCACCCGCGGCCGGCGGCACGGTTTTTCCGGCGGCTTCCGTTGTGCCCGCGCTCCGGAGCCGCCGCGGCGACGTTTTGGCGGCGCCCCAAGATTTGAAGAGAGCGGGCGCAGCCGTCGTTCCGTTCGCGCCGCAGACGTTCCGGAGCGACATGCCACTGCGCTCTCCCGCTTCCTTGAGAAAGGCGTCCGCGGCGAAGGCGGAGGCCGCCGTGGCCGAACTCGAGGGAATGTCGGCCGCCGCGGAGAAAGGCGGCGCGGAGCAAGGCGCCATGACGGCGGCGGGGGAATTTGACGGAGGCGGCGCCGGCCGCAACGGGCGCCCCCTCCTGGCTTTGCCCGGACGCCGCGGAACCAGCGACGCCGAGGACGAGTCCGAGGAGCTTCAGGGGCTGCGCGCGCAGCTTTTCAGCCACGTCCAAAATCTCAAGAAAGCCTCCTTGTACTCGGAGGACCCGGCCGCTCAGGCGTTTCTCAAGAAGCAGGCCAAGGAGCAGTCCGACCTCTTGGAGAAAATCGAGACCGCCGGGATGCCCCAGGGCGTCGAACTTGTCGCGCTGCGCGAGCTCTCGAATATGAGCGACATGAATCCACGGGATTCGGAAGCCCAGAAAATCAAGACCTACATTTCCTGGCTGACGACCGTGCCCTGGTCTCGGCACACCACGGACCGCTACGATTTGGCCGAGGCCAAGGAGATTATGGACCGCGACCACTCGGGTCTGGAGGGCGTCAAGAAGCGCGTGTTGGAGTTTTTGACCGTCAGGAAGCGCACTAAGTCCAACGGCGGAGGCATCCTTCTCTTCATCGGCCCTCCGGGCGTGGGCAAGACCTCCATCGCCCAGGCCATCGCCGAAGCCATGGGGCGCAAGTTCGTGCGCTTCTCCTTGGGCGGAGTCGCGGACGAGAGCAACATCCGCGGGCACGGCCGCACTTACATGGGATCGCAGCCGGGCTCCATTATTCGGCTCATGAAGCAGGCGGGCGTCAATAACCCGGTCATGCTGCTCGACGAGGTCGACAAGATGCCCCAGGAGTCCGGCCGGGGCAGCGCCCAACCGGCATTCTTGGAGATATTGGATCCCGAACAGAACAACACCTTCCAGGATCACTACATGGAGGTGCCCTATAATTTATCGAACGTGCTCTTCATCGTGACGGCCAACGACATGTCGGGCATCCCGCCCGCTCTGCGCGACCGCATGGAGATCGTCGAGTTCACGGGCTACACGACCGCGGCCAAGGCCGACATCATGAGGAACCAGGTTTTGCCGCAGACGGCCAGGAGCCTGGGCCTCGATCCCAAGTCGATATCGATGACGCCGGAGGCCATGGAGTACTTGGTTGAGAGCTACACCGCCGAGCCCGGCGTGCGGGAATTAAAGCGCCAGGTGGGCGCGCTTCTGCGCGGGCTTTTGGTGGAAGAGGAATACTCCGGCAAGCGCATGCCCGCCGAGATCACCAAGGAGATGGTGCGCCAATACCTCGGCCGCGAGAAGCACGCGCTCCGCGGGGTCAACGTGAACAACGGCGTGGGCTACGCGACGGGTCTCGCCGTCATGAGCAACGGCATGGGCGGCAGCGTTCTGGCCGTCGAGGCGCTTAAGACTCCGGTCTCGGGGAACGGCGCCGGCAAGCTCAATTTGCGCATGCTCATGAAGGAGCAGTTCCAGGATTCGGCCAACAACGCCTATCGCTACATCCGGGCCAACAGCGCCAAGCTGGGCATCGAGCCGGCCGTCTTCAAGGAGATGGACCTCGATATCAACGCCTTCCCGTCGGGGCCCATCGACGGGCCTTCGGCCGGTGTCACCATGACCACCGCCTTGGTCAGCGAACTGACCGGCCGCGCGGTCAAGCCCGGCGTCGCCATGACCGGCGAAGTCGGCCTGCACGGCGAAGTGGGGGCCATCGGGGGCTTGAAGGACAAGGTGATGGCGGCCTACCGTCTGGGCTATAAGACCGTGATTTTTCCGGCGGCCAACGAGGGCGACCTGGAGTTGCTTCCGGCGGACGTGCGCCAGAACATGAAGCTGGCGCCGGTGACCCGCGTCGAGCAGGTCCTGGACTTGGCCTTGGAGCCGGCGCCCGCCGCGGCCCCGGCCGTCGCGAAGAAGGGCTGGTGGTCCGTGTTTGTCGACTTTATAAAAGGAAAATGAGAATGGCGAAGAAAAGGCTGGGCGCTCGGTTGGCCGCGCTTCTGGCGCTGGGCGGGAGCTTGACGCTGGCCCCGTCCCGGCTTTTCGCCTGGGGGTTCGTCGGACACAAGGCCATCGGCATCATCGCCCAGGAGCGGCTGAGCCCGCAGGCCTTGAGCGCCGTGCAGGCGATTTTGGGTCAGAACAGCCAGGGCCATGACGTTGCGCTCGAGGACATCGCCGCTTGCCCCGATGAGATCAAGTACGCCAAGCAGAGCCCCTTTGTCTGCGCGGGGGTCATCGAGATCGGCGCCGGCGAGCAGACGGCCTTCGGGCCCATCGATATTCCGTGGAAGGCGAGCTCCGCCTGGCACTTCGCCAACGTCCCCAACTCGGCCTCGCCCGATGCCTCGGACATCGAGCAGTACTGCCCGGACAACACCAACGGCAACCCGGCCAAGAAGTGCGTGATGGCCCAGATTAAATATGACATGCAGATTCTGGAGTCCCAACGCTCCTCCTCGAGCGACCGGCAGCTGGCCCTGATGTTCCTGGTCCACTTCGTGGGCGACGAGCATCAGCCGCTGCACATCAACGACGACAACGATTGGGGCGGCAACAAGAAGAAGGTCGTTTTCGAGGGACAGCCGCTCAATCTTCACGCCCTATGGGACGACGTGCTGACGCCCCGCTACGGCGCCATGACCGAAACGGCCCAGGCCCAAGCCGCCGACGCGGCGGACTTGGCGGCGAAGCTCGACGGTGATTTGGGAAGCCGCGACGTCAGCGGGTGGACCTCAGCGTCCGATTTGCCGGACCAGTCCGCGGTGGAGAGTTTCTACATCGCGAAGAGCGTGATCCGGCCCGTCTACGCGCAGGACTACGATCCGTCCCAGAACGCGGCCGTATTCGGGCCCGACTACATGACGCAGATGCAGCCCATCGCTTATGAGCAGCTGGAAAAAGCCGGCGTGCGTCTGGCGTATATCCTCAATCAAATCTTCAGCCAGGCCCAAGGCGCGGCCGCGCAAGCGGCGCCGGCGCCGCAGGAGGCTTCGTTCGAGAAAGCGCTTGATAGCGTGCTGAACTTCTCGTTCTTGAAGGGAGCCGCGTGGGACGGCGGGAATTAGCGGGGCCGGCCGGCGCTAAGCTTCGGGCCACTCGTAGGCCGAGCGGTGCGCGCCCGCCTGGTCCACATAGTCGATGAAGCGGGCGTAGAAGGGATTTTGCCCCAAGGTGGCGCTGTCGCCGATGACGATGAGCAGGCGCCGGCTTCGGGTCAGGGCGACGTTCATGCGCCGGGTGTCCGCGAGAAAGCCCACCTCCGCGTCCGGGTTTGAGCGCACTAAGGAGACGATGACGGCCTCCTTCTCGCGTCCCTGAAAGCCGTCCACCGATCCGATTTCCAGGCCCGGAACCTTGATTAGGCCGCGCAGGAGCCGCGCCTGCGCCACGTAGGGAGTCAAGACGGCCACGCTCCTAGGCGCTAAGCCCGCGGCCAAAAGCTTGTTCAGGAGCCGGGCCGCGAGCTTGGCCTCGCCTGCGTTCTCGCGGCTTTCCAAAAGCTCGTTCCACGACTCGTCGTAGCCGGCGCCCGCGGTGTCGACGTAGGTCAGCGGCATGCCGGTCAAGTCGTCGGCCTCGACGCCGTCCATCTCCGCGGCGGTGTGGCGCCGGACCGACTCGTGCGCGATGAGCTTGCCCTCGTAGAATTCGCCCGAGGAAAATCCCATGATGGCCTCGTGCATGCGGTACTGCACGCGCAGAAGCGTCTGCAGGGAGTCCGGCAGAACGTCCTTTAAGCGGTCGAAGAGCGTGATGGCGAGCCCGCCTGCGGCCGCGTCTTTCGAATAAATAGTGGGGGGAAGCTGAAGGGAGTCTCCCGCGAAGACGGCCTTGTTGGCCAGCGTCAGGGGAATCCAGGACAAGGGCTCCGTCGCCTGGGAGGCTTCGTCCAAGGCGACTAAATCGAACTTCCCCCGGACGAGCTTTTGAGAGATGCCGCCATGGGTGGCCAGCACCACCTGCGCGCTCGCGATGATGCGGCGAGAAATGTCGTATTCGATGTCCCGGGCCTGGCACCAGAGTTTGGCCGTCTCGCGGTCGAGGCGCTGCTTTTCACCGTAGCCCAGCTGGCCGCGGCCAAAGCGCGAGCCGCGCTTGATGAGGCGTTCGCGCCAGGAGTCGAGCTCGCGCACTTCCGCGTAGGCCGGATCTTCCTCTATGAGCGCGGCCAGGTTGTTTCGGCGCAGGGACTCAAGAGTTCGGGCCGGGTGCCCGAGCCGCACCACGCGCAGCCCCGCCGGAGAGAGCTTCTCCAGGATATTGTCCACCGCGATGTTGGACGGCGCGGTGGCTAATATCCGCTCGCCGCGCAAAGCCGCTTGATGGATGACCTCGACCAAGACCGTGGTTTTTCCGGTTCCCGGAGGCCCGTGCACGAGCGCCACGTCCTCCGCGGCCAGGCATTGCGCGGCGGCACGCCTTTGAAATTCGTTGAGGCTTTCGTTGAGGAAACGGACGGCCTGGGTCCGGCCTTTTCGAGGGGCGCTTTGGCCAAGAGCGATCTCGCGCAGTTCGGAGAGGCGGCTTTTCTTGGCTTCTATGACCGTAGCCAAGGCCTTCTTCATGCGCCGGTAGGTGGCGTCCGAGCCCAGGATGTCGATTTGAAAAGCGCCGCGCGGAAATTTTCTAGGCGCGGCCGGGGCGAGCGCCACGACCGCGCGATAATCCTCGACGCTGTAAAGCGTTCCTTCGGACGAAGACGGCTCCATCCCCGGCGGGAAGCTCACCAGGACATTGTCGCCCGAGTTCATGGCGTGGAACGGGTTAAGTTCCTCGCCCAAGTTCGGCCGGGAGAGGGCCAGAAGCGGCATGCCGCTAAAGCCTTCCTCGACGCCGTCGAGATTTAGCCCCGAGGCGGTTTTGCCCAGGGCTTCCCGAGTGGCCAGGGGGTATCGCCTGATTTCCTGGATGTTCTGCCGCTTCTCCGCTTCGCGCTCGATGTCGAGCAGTTCCCGCAAACGGGCGAAATGTTCCTTGGTCACGGCTGACTTTGCCACCATGAGATGATAGAATATCCGGAAACCGGAGGAACCATGAATCTTATACCCCAAGTCATCGAACGCGCCAACCAGGGCGCCGTCATCGGCTACGACATTTATTCCCGCCTCTTGAAGGATCGCATCATTTTCGTCGGCGGCTACGAGGGCGAATTCACCACGGACTCGGCCAACGTGCTTATCGCCCAGCTTTTGTATTTGGACTCGGACGACCACAGCAAGGACATCAACCTTTACATCAACTCGCCCGGCGGCATGGTGACCGCGGGCTTGGCGGTCTACGACACCATGCAGTTCATCAAGTCTCCGATTACCACCATCTGCATGGGCATGGCCATGTCCTTCGGCGCGGTTATCTTGGCCGCGGGCGCCAAAGGCAAACGCTTCGCCCTGCCCCAGTCGCGCATCATGATCCACCAGCCTCTGGTGGGCGGCATCTCGGGCCAGGCGACCGACATCGTGCTTGAAGCCAAGGAGATGGCCAAGACCCGTGAAATCCTTGAGCAAATCATGGCCAAGCACACGGGCCAGCCGCTGGAGAAGCTCAGCAAGGACATGGAGCGCAACTACTACATGTCCGCCGAAGAAGCCAAGACCTACGGGATCATCGATGAAGTGATCACGGGGAACAAGCTTCCTAAGTAGAATCGGCGATACCGGATGGTCTTGACTCCGCGTCCGCGGTAGTTTATAATATTAGCAGTCGGTATTTAAGATTGCTAATTAAGAAGGTCGGCACGATGCTAAAATCAGCATCCTTATATACAGAGAGACATGAGGCAGCTAAAGCCTGAAATCGCGGAGCGCAGGAAAAAGGACATCCTGCAGTGGGCCGTCCATTACTACATCAAGACCTCGCGGCCCGTCTCCTCTTCCATCATCGCGGAGGAGGGGCGCTTCAACTTATCCCCGGCGACCATCCGCAACATCCTGCAGGAACTCGAGGAAGAAGGATTTCTTCACCAGCCGCACACTTCCGCGGGCCGCGAGCCGACCGACAGGGGCTACCGGTTTTTCGTGGACTATCTCGTGGACGTCCAGCGTCTGGCCGCGGAGGAAAAAGAGGGCATCGAGAGCCAGTGCCGCGAGCGCATGCAGGAATTGGACACCCTTCTCTCCGAAACCTCGCGGCTGTTGTCGCGGGCGAGCCGCAACGCGGGCTTGGTGTTTTCCCCGCAGGCGGACAAGCAGACCTTAAAGCGCCTTGAGATCATCCCCTTGGGAGGAAAGAACGTGCTGGCGATCTTGGTGACCGGGGCGGGCTTGGTCCGGCACTGGCCCATCCAGCTGTCCTTTGCTCCTGCGGTTCGTCAAATCAACATGCTCAACCGGTTTTTAAACGAGAATATCCGCGGTCTAGGCGCGGCGCAGGCCCAGGTCATCGTGATGGCCAAGCTCCGTCAGATGGAGGATGAATTCAAGGACCTGAGTCTTTTGGCGGACAATTTGTTGCGAGAGGTGGGAAGCATCGTGGCTCCGGACTCGCTTTTCGTCGAAGGTGCGGATAATATCCTGAGCCAAGCCGAGGGAATTGGCGATTTGAAGATGGTCCAGTCTCTCATTCGAATGATCAGCGAGAAAAACGCCATCGCCGGTCTTCTGGGCCGGGAGCTCAAGACTCAGATGCGGGGCAAAAACACGGCGGCCAAACCGCAGGTCCGCATCGGAGCGGAGAGCGGCATCCCCGAACTTGCAGGATTTAGCTTGGTCACGACGACCTACAATTACAACGGCTGCGTCGTCGGCGTCCTCGGGATTTTAGGCTCCAAGCGCATGGAGTATCCGCGTATGATGAGCTTGGTGGAATACATGAGCGGCTTGGTGTCGAACCGCTTGGCTCACTGGACCGAGGAGGACCAGGCATGAGCCGGCATCCCGAATCCGAATCCAAGGACGCCGCGCCGGAAGTGGATAGGGCGCAGGCGGCCCAAGACACCGCCGAGGCGCTTTCCCACGAGACTTCGGAAACGGAGCAGTCGGCGGCCGCTGCGGCCGAACCGGACTATTTCAAGCAGCTTCTGAGCCTCAAGGCCGAGTTCGAGAACTATCGCAAGCGGGTGGATCGGGAAAAGCCCGAGATTTACAAAATGGGCCGCGCGGAAGTGTTGCTCAAGCTTCTGCCGATTTACGATTTGCTCCAAAAGGCCCATGGGCAGATCCAGGCGGCCCACGCGGATTCGGACCTAGCCCAGGGCATGGAAGGAATTTTCAAAGAGTTCGAGAAGATTTTTAAGGAGGAGGGAGTCTCGGCTATGGACGCCGTCGGCAAGCCCTACGATCCGCTCCGTCACGAGGTGATGGGCGCGGTGGAATCGGAGAGCCCCGAGGGCACGGTGCTTGACGTCCTGCAGGCCGGGTTCACTCTTCACGACAAGGTGCTGCGCCCCGCGCGGGTGCGCATCTCGCGAGGAACGGACAAGCGGAAATAATAAGGAGGATGTATGAGCAAGATTATCGGTATTGATTTGGGGACTTCGAACACGGCGGCCTCCGTCATGGAAGGGGGCAAGGCGACCTTGATTCCATCGGCGGAGGGAACCTCCATCGGCGGCAAGGCCTTCCCGTCCTACGTGGCCTTCGCCAAGGACGGCCAACTCCTGGTGGGCGAGCCTGCCCGGCGCCAGGCCGTGGCCAATCCGGAAGGCACCTTCATGGCCTTCAAGCGCAAGATGGGCACGGACCACAAGTACAAGGCTCCGGACGGCAAGGAGTACACGCCGCAGCAGCTCTCGGCGTTTTTGCTCCAGAAGGTCAAGCGCGACGCGGAGGCATTTTTGGGCGACAAGGTGGAAAAAGCCGTCATCACGGTTCCGGCCTATTTCAACGATAACCAACGCCAAGCCACCAAGGACGCGGGCTCCATCGCCGGCCTTGAGGTCGTGCGCATCGTCAACGAGCCTACGTCCGCGTGCCTGGCCTACGGCATCGATAAGAAGGGCAAAGACGAGAAGATTATGGTCTTTGACTTGGGCGGAGGCACACTGGATGTCACGGTCATGGACTTCGGCGGCGGGGTCTTTGAGGTGGTCTCCACCTCGGGCGATACGCAGCTGGGCGGCACGGACATGGATAGCGCCATCATCGATTTCGTGGCCGGCGAATTCAAGAAAGAGACCGGCGTGGACGTGCGCAAGGACCCCATGGCCTTCCAGCGCGTGCGCGAAGCAGCGGAAAAGGCCAAAATCGAGCTCTCCACCACGATGGAGACGGAGATCAACCTGCCGTATCTGACAGCGGTCGACAACGTGCCCAAGCATCTGGCGTTCAAGATCACCCGCGCCAAAATAGAAGCGCTGGTTGATCCCATCGTCAAGCGCTGCAAGACTTCCGTCGATGGGGCTCTGAACGACGCCAAGATGAAGCCCTCCGACATCACCAAAATCATCCTCGTCGGCGGCCCCACGCGCATGCCTATCGTGCAGAAGTTCGTCGAGGGCTACGTGGGCAAGAAAGTCGAGCACGGCATCGACCCGATGGAGTGCGTCTCCATGGGCGCGGCGGTGCAGGCCGCGGTCCTGACCGGCGAGGTCAAGGACGTGTTGCTTTTGGACGTGACGCCCTTGACGCTGGGCATCGAGACCTTGGGCGGGGTCATGACGCCGCTTATCGAACGCAACACCACCATCCCGGTCGAGAAATCGCAAGTCTTCTCCACCGCGGCGGACAACCAGCCCGCGGTGACGGTCAACGTGCTGCAAGGCGAGCGGCCCAAGGCGTCCGACAACGTCCCCCTGGGCAAGTTTGACTTGGACGGCATTCCGCCCGCGCCCCGCGGCGTGCCGCAGATCAAGGTGAGCTTTTCCATCGACGCCAACGGCATTTTGAGCGTCAAGGCCGAGGATTTGGGCACCAAGAAGGCCCAGCACATCACCATCTCGGCGCCCAACAAGCTCTCCAAGGATCAAGTGGAGAAGTTCGTGCAGGAAGCCGAACGCTTCGCCGATGAGGATAAGAAGTTCAAGGAGAAGGTCGCGGCCAAGAACGAGGCCGACGCGGTCCTGGCCGCGTCCGAGAAGGCCCTGCGCGATCATGGCGACAAGGCGAGCCAGGAGGAGCGCACCGCCATCGAGCGGGGCGTCTCCGACTTGAAGGAAGCCCTGAAGGGCGACGACGTCGCCGCCATCGCCAAGGCCAAAGACGAGCTCATGAAGGTTTCGCACAAGCTGGCCGAGGAGATTTATAAGGCGGAAAGCGCCAAGTCTTCGGCCGGGGCCGGGGCGAACCAGGGGACTGACGCCTCCGGAGACGGCAAGAAAGGGCCCGGCGGCGACACGGTGGTCGACGCCGAGGTCGTGGACGAGAAGCGCTAGCCCGAAGGCTTTAAATGGCGCAGGACTATTACGCTGTACTGGGCGTGGCCCGCAACGCTTCCGAAGCCGAGATCAAGGCGGCGTTCCGGAAGCTGGCCATGAAGCATCACCCGGACCGCAACCCGGGCAGCAAGGCCTCCGAAGAGGAATTTCGCCGGGTCAACGCGGCTTACGAGACGCTTTCCGATCCCAATAAGCGCCGGCTCTACGATCAGTTCGGCGAGGCGGGCGTCTCGGGTGCCGGCGCGGGCCCCTTCGGCTCCGGCGGCTCCGGTCAAGCCGCGGACATGAGCGACGTGTTCGAGGACTTCGTGGAAAGCATCTTCGGCGCCGCGGGCACGGGAGGCGGCGGGCGTCGGGGCTCCCGCCGCGGCCGCGACCTCAAGTATGAGGCCGAGGTCTCGCTGGAAAACGCCTTCCACGGCACTCAGATGCCGCTGTCTTTCGAGCGCCTGGAAGTGTGCGGCACCTGCGGCGGCACGGGCGCCAAAGAGGGCTCGGGCTTGAAGCGCTGCGGCCAGTGCCGGGGAACCGGACGCGTGCAGATGTCGCAAGGATTTTTCTCATTGTCGCAGACCTGCCCCGCTTGCCGCGGCGAGGGCCAGATTATCGAGAACCCCTGCCATGCGTGCCGCGGCGCGGGACGCTCGCGAAAGGAAGCCAAGCTCACCGTTAAGATTCCTCCGGGCATCTACGACGGCGCGAACTTGCGCATCGCCGGTGAAGGCGAGGCGGGCTCCCGCGGCACGGCCTCGGGCGATCTCTATGTCCTCATCCGGGTCAAGCCGGATCCGCGTTTTGAGCGTGTGGATGACGACTTGGTCAGCGAGCGGGGCGTCAACATCGCCGAAGCGGCCGTGGGTGCGTCACTGGATTTGGCCGCCATCAACGGCGAGCGAATAAAAATCAAGGTTCCGGCCGGCGTGCAGCATGGCGCCATGCTGCGCGTGCGCGGCCAAGGCATGCCCAAGCTTCACGGCAAGGGCCGCGGCGATTTACTCGTGCGCGTGAAGGTAGAGGTGCCTAAATCGCTCACGCCGCATCAAGAGAAGATACTGGCGGAACTGGCGCGCAGCCTGCGCGGAGAGGCTGAGTCCGATTCCAAGACCTCCGCCAACGGTTCCGTGTGGCACGGCTCCGAAACGGCCAAGGACGACGGCGGAATTTTTAGAAAAATCTTCGGAAAGGACTAGAAAACCCGCGCTGTGCCGCAATTTTTCCTTCCCCCGGAGGCCGTCTCGGGCGACGCCTTCGTGCTCAAGGGACCGGAGGCGTTTCATATCGCGAAGGTCCTGCGTTGCCGTCCGGGGGATTCGCTTAGGCTTTTCGACGGGTGCGGCCGCCGCTTCGAGGGCGTCATCGCGGAAATCCGCAAGGACGGGACCGTTTCCGGGACGCTCAGGAAGGAAATAGAGGAAGACGCGCCCGCGCCTATTCGCGCCCGCGTCGTTCTGTGCCAGGCGCTTTTAAAGCAAGCCCGCTGGGATTGGCTTTTGGAGAAAGGCACGGAGTTGGGCGTCGCGGCGTTCGAGCCGCTTTTGACGCAGCGGACCGTCGTTCCCGAGGATGCGGCCCGGGCCAAGATGGAACGCTCCCGGCGCGTCATCATGGCCGCGGCCAAGCAGTGCGGCCGCGCGGAGCTTCCTGCGTTGCGCGATCCCGTCCATCTGCGCGACGCGCTCAAATCCTGCCGGGATCGCGGCTTGGTCCTTTTCGCCTGGGAGGCCCTGCCGGGAGTCGGCGCCGCCGCGGTGCTTCGCCCGGCCCTGGAGCAGGCGCGACGCGAGGCCTCGGGCGGGGAGTTCACCGCGCATCTCTTCATCGGCCCGGAGGGCGGCTGGGCGGACGAGGAGGTCGAGCTCGCGGAGGCGGAAGGCGCGCTCTTGTTCGGACTTGGCCCCGCGACGCTGCGCGCGGAGACCGCGGCGCTGGCCTCCGTGGCGGCACTGGCCTACGAGATTTCAGCCTTGGCCGCGTCGGCCGAAGCGGCGCGCGCTGAAAAATTCGGGGCTTGATTTTCTTCCCGACTCCTGCTATTTATATGAACGGCCCGAAGCGGGCCGTTCATGCGCGCTAAAAGATACGTTCTCGTTTTTGCCGCGACGCTCGCCGCGGCTTCTCCAGCCGCCGTTTTGGGACAGGCAAGCGCCCCCGCCTCCGGCGCCAACGACTGGGACGTGCGCGTCGTCTCAACCCAGGGCGCCGTCGAGGTATTCCCGGCCGGCGCCGCGGGTTCCGTCGCCGCGGCCGCGGGCATGCCCTTGGATCAGGGGGATCGCGTCACGACCGGGCCCGGCGCCTCCGCGGAGGTGGGCTTCGACGGTCTCCATCTTATTTCCTTGAACGAGGACTCGGATTTTGTCCTGCGCTCCGATAGCCGGGCGTCGACCATGCTGTCCCTGAAATCGGGCGGGCTGCTGGCTAAAATCCAGCATCTTTTGAGCGGCCAGGCGCTCATGGTGGAAACGCCCGAGGCCGTGGCCGCGGTGCGCGGCACCGAGTTCGGCGTGAACGTGAGCGCCCAAGGCACGACCGATGTCGGGGTTTTCGACGAGGGGCGCGTCGAGGTGCTGGGCGCCCAGGGCGGCCCGCCGGCCATTTTAACTCCGAACCAGGAAACCAATGTGCCGCGCGGCGGCCGGCCCGCGCGGCCCTACGCGCTGAGGCATTTTTTGCGCTACCGCGCGCGCATGGCCCGGCTTTTGAAGCGCCAGCGGAAGCTGCGCCGCCTCTGGCGGAGAATGCCCGCGGCGCGGCGTCTTTCGCTGCGGCGGGCGATGATGAAGCGCTCGCGGGCCCGCCGCGCCCGGCGTTTTCCCGGCGGACGGCTGAAGAATCTTCCCGCGCCGGGACGTGGCCGCACTCAAAGGCGGCTGCAACGGAGGCGGCGGATGTTTAGGAAAGGCCGGCCCGATCGGTGGAACCAGGGCGGCTAACGCCGGGATAAAAATGCGCGGGGAGGGACTCGAACCCTCACGCCTTTCGGCATACGCACCTCAAACGTACGCGTCTGCCAGTTCCGCCACCCGCGCAAAAAATCTTACTTCTTGACCGGAGCCCCCGCCTTGGGCTGGGACGCGGCCGGCGTCGACGGAGCGGCCGGCTGGGAGACCGGTGCCTGAGGAAGGCTGAAGCGAGACGTGACGCTGCTCATCCCGGTTCGGTTGGTCAATAGCGTCAGGAAAAGCGAGGTGGCGGCGAAGACGCCGGCCAGCACCTGCGTGGCGGTCTTGAGGAAATTAGATCCCGTCGGCGTGGTGATGAGGGAGTCTCCGCCGCCGCCGAAAACCGACAAGCCCGCGCCCCGGCCGGTCTGCAGAAGGATGACAAGCACCAAGAGCGCACAGACGAACACGTGCACGGACAGGATGAAGTGGTAGAACATAGGGGCTGTATTATATCAGTTTGTCCTGGTTCGGCCAATCATAGGGCCAGCGCGGCCAAGCCCGGCAGGACTTTTCCTTCCAGGAGCTCCAGGCTCGCGCCGCCGCCGGTCGAGGCGTGGCTCACGCGTCCGGAAAGCCCGGCTTTGGCCAGCGCGGCTAAGCTGTCGCCGCCTCCCACGATGGTGGTGGCCCCCGACTTGGTCGCCTTGGCGATGGCTTGGGCCACGGCCAGGGTTCCTTTGGCGAAGTCGTCTATTTCGAAAATGCCCATGGGTCCGTTCCAGAAGATCGTCTTGGCGCCCAAGATGCGTTCGGTGAAGAATTCGACGGTGCGCGGGCCGATGTCCACCCCGATGAGGTCCTGAGGAACGGCCATGCCTTGCGTGAGGGTGATTTCCGCGCCGCTCTTGATTTCCTTGACCGCCAAGTGGTCGGCCGGCAGGAGGCATTCCAGCTGCCGCGCGTAGGCTTTTTCGACGATGCCTTGAGCGTCCTGCGTCTTGGTCTTTTCCAGAAGAGATTTTCCGATGGAGACGCCTTGGGCCGCTAAAAAAGTGTAGGCCATGCCGCCGCCGATTAAAAGCGCGTCGACCCGCTCGACGAGCTTGTTGAGGACTCCCAGCTTGTCCGAGACCTTGGCGCCGCCTATGACGGCGACGAAGGGGCGCTCCGGGTGGCCGATGACGCGGTCCAAGAATTCAAGTTCCTTTTGCACCAGCAGGCCTACGGCGGAGGGCAGCAGGGCGGGCAGGGCCGCGGTCGAGGCGTGCGCGCGGTGGAGCGCCCCAAAAGCGTCCTGCACGAAAACGTCGCCCAGTTTGGCCAACCTCTTGGCGAAGGCCTTGTCGTTGGCCTCCTCGCCGGCGTGGTAGCGCAGGTTCTCCAGCAGCAGGACCCCGCCGGGCTTCAAGGCCGCCGCGGCTTCCTCCGCCTCGGGGCCGACGCAGTCCGGCGCGAAGCCCACGGGGACGCCCAGAAGTTTTTCCAAAACGGCGGCGACGGGCTTAAGGCTGTACTTGGGATCGGGCTTGCCCTTGGGCCGTCCGAGGTGGGCGATGAGCACGATGCGCGCCCCGGCCGACAGCAGGTGTTTGAGCGTGGGGAGGGCCTCGCGCACCCGGGTGTCGTCCGTCACCCGGCCTTCGGACATTGGGACGTTGTAGTCTACGCGGACCAGCACGCGCTTGCCTTGGACGGATAATTCCTGCAGCCGGCGGACGCGCAGCGCGGGGCTTTTGACGGGTTCCGAGTTCATGATTTTAGTAAATCCTTTTTCCCAAGGCGGAGGCAATGATTTCCGCCGCCAGGACTGCGGTCGAATTGTGCTCGTCCTCGAGCGGGTTGACCTCCACCAAATCCAGGCCCACGAGCTTGCCGCTTTCCGCGGCCATCTCCATGAGCAAGTGCGCCTCGCGGTAGGTCAGCCCTCCGCGTTTTTTCGTGCCGGTGCCGGGCGCGTTCTGCGGGTCGACGGCGTCGATATCGAAGCTCAGGTAGAACCCCGCGGTGCCCTGCGTCGCGGCGGCCAGCGCCCGCTCCATCACGGCGCCCATGCCGTAGCGGTCGATTGCGGGCATGGCCAAGACGCGCGCCTGAGATTTGCGCAGGGTGAGAGCCTCGTCGTGATCCACGTCGCGCAGGCCCACGAAACAGAAATTCTCGGCCGCGGCCTTGGGCGAGAATCCGCCCACGCGAGCGAAAGCGCGGTCGCCCAAGCCCAGGAGATGCGCGGCCGGCATGCCGTGGAGGTTCCCGCTGGGCGTGGTGCGCGGCGTGTTCATGTCGGCGTGGGCGTCCACCCACACGACGCCCATTTTTTTGCCTTGGTCGCGCAGCGCCCGCGCGGCGCCCGCGACGCTACCCATGGCCAGGCTGTGGTCCCCGCCCAGCACGACCGGCAGGCGGCCCGCTTTGACCAAGCCGCGCACGCGCTTTTCCAGGTCGCGGCAGACTTTGAGCACGGCATGGGCGTTCTTGGACTTGGACGGACCGGCTGCCGGAGGGGAATCGGGGATTTCAATGTCTCCGCAGTCCTCCACGGAGAGTCCGGCGGCGCCCAGAATATCGAGGAGCTTGGCGCGGCGGATGGCCGGGGGAGCCTGGGCCGCGCCGGGCTTGGAGGCGCCCATGTCCATGGGGACTCCCAAAACGGCGATTTTCCGCTTCATTGTCTCCTGCGGGCCTGCGGCGGTCCTTTGGCCGCTTTCAGGCGGCGACCGCCGTCTTGCCGGCCAGATAGGCGGCTAGATCCACGACGCGGTTTGAGTAGCCCCACTCGTTGTCGTACCAGCCGAAAATCTTGACCATGGTCTTGTCGGTCACGTCGGTCAATGGGGCGTCGAACACGGAGCTGGCGGCGTTGCCAAGGAAATCCCGCGAGACCAAGCTCTCGTCGCAGTACTGCAGGTAGCCCTGGAGCCGGCCCGAGGCCGCGGCCTTCTGGAACGCGGCGTTTACCGCCTCCTTGGAGGCGGGCTTGCTCGTAATCGCGGTCAAGTCTACGATGGAGACGTCCGGCGTGGGCACGCGGATGGACATGCCGGTGATTTTGCCCTTGAGCTCGGGGATGACCAGGCCAATGGCCTTGGCCGCCCCGGTGCTGGTAGGAATCATGGACTGGGCCGCGGCGCGGGCCCGGCGCAGATCCTTGTGGGGAAAATCCAGGATGACTTGGTCGTTGGTGTAGGAGTGAATCGTGGTCATCATGGCGGACTTGATGCCGAAGCTCTCGTGCAGGACCTTGACCATGGGCGCCAGGGCGTTGGTGGTGCAGGACGCGTTTGAGACCACGTGGTGCTTGGCCGGGTCGTAGAGGCCCTCATTGACGCCCATGCACACGGTGATGTCCTCGTTCTTGGCCGGGGCGGAGATGATGACCTTGGTGGCGCCGGCGGCCAAGTGCCCGCGGGCCTTCTCGGCGTCGGTGAAGCGGCCGGTCGACTCGATGACCAGCTCCACGCCCAGGCTTTTCCAGGGAAGCTTGGCGGGATCTTTCTCGGCGCAGACCTGGATGGTTTTGCCGTCGATGACCAGCGCCCCGTCCTTGGCCTCGACGCGGCCCGGGTAGGCGCCGAAGGTCGAGTCGTGCTTGAAGAGATGCGCCATGGTCTTGGCGTCCCCTAAATCGTTGATCGCGATGAATTGAAGGGCGGGGTTCTTCAAGCCCGCGCGCAAGACCAGCCTGCCGATGCGGCCAAAGCCGTTGATTCCGATTTTAATCGCCATAGAACCTCCTGTCCAAGGAGATTCTAGCGATTTAGGACGACGATTTCTACCCGCTGATCGGCGAAGGACGCGGCGGAGGCTTCCTGGCCGATAGTCTCCGGCGGGGCCATCAACTCACGCTGGAGATAGGCCGCGACCGCCACGGCTTGGACCTGCCCCAAATCCCCGGTGGCTGCGTAGACGCGCACGCTCAACGGGATGCCGGAGTAGCCGCGCTTGAGGAGGTCCGCAGCTGAGCGCAGGAGGTTTAACCCCGGCGTCTCAAGTTTTTGAGCCGACTTGTCCAGTCCGAAAAGAGCCTCCGAGTCGAGGCTGATATAGAGGCCCGTGGCCTCCTGGTGGACAATGCCGTGGAAGAGCAGCGGGTCTCCCGCGATGGTGTAGGGCGAGCCGTCGGGCGCGGTGAAGGAATAGACGGCGGAATAAGAGTGCCCGGCCCGTATCCATTCGCCGTCCTCGTTTTCGCCCGACCACACGATTTGGGCCGGAGGGCTGTCCGGCCCGCCCGAGCGGTAGAACACGCGCCCGGCCTCGTCCGCGACGGTGAGCGTCCAGCCGTAGTGCGCGGCTTCCTGGTCGCTTAGGTGCCGCCCGACGGCGCGATCGAGCTCCTTGCGGACGTCGAAGACGATGCCCGGGCCGCGGCCGAAGGACGTGCGCCAGGGCTCCACGACGCGCTGGTTGTCCAGAAAATCAGGGTGGGTCTTCTGCCAGGAGACCGTCAGCGGCGAGACGGCCAGAAGCAGCGAGGGATCGGGCTTTAAATCGCCGCGGATGGTCGCGAAGGGATCGACCGTGATGGATAGGGGGGGCTTTTGCCCTCCGACTTTCGCCGAGGAGCCGCTGGTCCCCGTAATGGTCACCTCCGTGGGCAATCCCTGCGCGGTGGTGACGGCCGCGGAGGAGGCGCTTGGCGCCGCGGCTGGAACTTGCGCGGTTGGAGCCTGCGCGGATGGAGTTTGGGCGGACGAGGTCTGCGCGAGAGCCGCCGCCGAGGAATCCATTCCGGGCAGGGACGCCGGTCCCTGAGATCGCGCCGCCGCGCCGAGGTTGAAGGAAAGAGCCAATGCCAGGACTGTTCGTGTCATGATCACTCCAGGACGAAGCGGAAGGTGATGACGCCCCACTGCCGCTCGTTCGTATTGATGGGCGCGAATTGCCAGCGCGCCAGGGACTCCATGGCCAGGCGGTCGAGCCGTCCGTAGCCGGAGGTGCGCTCGATGCTCATGTCGGGCTGGACCGTCCCGTCCGGCGAGACCCAAAAGTGGATGGCGACGTCGGCTTCAAGCACGCCTTCCTGCCGCGCCCAGTCCGGGAAGGCGGGAATCTCGTAGTGCAGGATTTTACGGTCGGCCAGCGGGCCTTCGATGTCCACGCTCTTGTTGTTGCCGGGCAGGATGGCGGCCTTGGGGCGCTGCGCGGGCGGAGGCAGGGCGTTCAAGGCCGGCGCCGCCTCCGGACGCTGCTGCGGCGACATGGAAAGTTCCTGCGAGGGCAACAACGCGCTCAGAGCGCTGGGCGGCGGGCCGGAAGGTTGCGGCGCCGCTTCTTGCAGGGGCGCGGGCGCCTGCTCGACCTGGGGCGCGGGCAGATTTTCCGAGACGCCCAAGGTTTCGAGAGCTTGAGCCTGGCGCCGTTCATTGTCGAGCTTGATGGCCTGGGGCAGGTTTGCGACCTGCCGCTCACCCACGTCCTGGAGCCGTGGCAGCGCGGCCATTGCTTTAATGCTGTGACTAAAGGAGAGGTTTTCTTGGATGCCTTGGGCCTGGGCTTCGCGCGATCGGTTCAAGTTTAGGGCCTTCATCTGCTCAGCGGCCATGCGCTGCCCGCGATCCTGAAGCTTGGGTTCCTCGGGCATGAGTGGTTTGGGCTGGTCCGGCAGTTTCACGGTCATGGCCTGAGGCAGAGCCTTGGGCAGCGAGGGCAGGGCGAGCTTTAGGAAATTCCAGGCCGTGGGCTTGATGGGCGCCGCTCGGACCTGCCGCGCGTTGGGACTTTGCGGTGTCTGGATGAGGAGAGCCACGTTGGAGATGATTTTGGGCCGCTGCGGCTGGTGGCTCCGCGAGTAAAGAAAGAGCGCCAGGGCCCCCACGTGCAGGCCCACGGACAAGGCGACGGCGACGGGCATCCTTGGCGAAGTCACTCAGAAAAACCGCTCACTTTTTTTCTTCCGTCTCGATAGTCAAGGACAGCGCGCCCGCGCTCTTGGCCCGGGCCATCAGGTCCGTTAGGCGCCCCTCAAGGGCGTCCTTGTCGGCGCGCAGGATGACGACTTTGGACGAGCTCTCGGCCAGCTTCAAGCGCAGGGCCGATTCCAGCGACGCGTCGTCCGGGTATTCCTGGTAGTCCAAGGCCGTGCGCCCGTCCTTGGTCAAAGTGATGGTCAGTTTATCTCCCTGGTCGCCTTTCTTGCCGTGGGCTCGAGGCAGGTCGACCTTGAGCGGCGGGGTGGACATGAGCGGCGCCGTCACCATGAAGATGATGACCAGGACTAGGCAGACATCGACTAGCGGCGTGACGTTGATGCCCGCGACGATGTCGCCGTCCTCGGTTTGCGTGCCCGCCATGACTTAGCCCTTGCCCCGGCTGCGGGCCGGCGCGGAGGCGGATTTTAAAATCGCGAGCTTGGTCGCGCCCGCCTGCTGCGCGGTATCCAAAATGGAAACGACCTGCCCGACGTGGTTGCCGTCGTCCGCGGAGACGATGACCATGCGGTCCTTGGATTTTACCAGCGCCTGGGCGATGGCTGGTTCGAGGCTTAGGGGGTTCACCTGACGGCCGTTGACCGTGAGTTCTCCCGAAAGCGTCAGGCGGACGCGCACGTTCTCGTTGGCCGAGACCTTGCCCTTGGCCGCGCCCGCGCGCGACTCCATGACCTTGATGCCCACGATCATGGCGAAGGGCGCGATGGTCATGAAGATGATGACCAGGACCAGGCACACGTCCACCAACGGAGTGACGTTGATGGCGGTGATGGGCTCTTCGCCCTTAGCCCCGGCACCGATGGCCATTTATTTTGCTCCGAGCATGACCACCAGCCGGGTCGAGGCCACCTCCATTTCAGTGGACGCGGCTTTGACCCGGCGCATGAAGTAGTTGTAAAAGATGACGGCCGGGATGGCGACGACCAAGCCTCCGGCCGTGGCGACCAAGGCTTCGGCGATGCCTTTGGCCACGACCGCGGGGCCTCCGGTGCCGGCCAGGGCCAGTTCCTGGAAGGCGTCGATGATGCCCACGACCGTGCCGAAGAGGCCGATGAAGGGGGCGATGTTGCCCAATGTTCCCAGCACGGCTAAAAAGCGCTCCAACTTCATGCGCTCCTCAAGCCGCTTGGTGGCCAGCAGATCCTCCATGTCGCGCCGGGTCTGGCCCGCGCAGGCCAGACCGTAAGCCACGACCTGGGCTACGACCGAAGGCTGCTTCTGGCAGTAGTCCTTCGCCTGCTGGGCTTGGCCCGCCTCTAAATACTTGCGCACCCGGGCCAGGATGTCGTCGCACCGATCGGCCGCGGCCGTGCGGAAGTATATCCAGCGCTCGATGATGAAGACGATGGAAAGAATAGAGCAGCAAAAAAGGATGACCAGCGTGTAGTCGTGCTTAAGCACGGCCACAATGTCGAGTGAGTTGTTCATTCTTGAGAAGTCCTCCTGGTTATTGTCGCGCGTCGGCGGCGCCGCTGCCTCCGTCTCCCTGGCCCGCCGGGTCGCCGCTTGATCTGGACGCCGGGGCGTCCGCCATCTTCCGCAGCGCTTTGGCCCGCGCCGCGGCCTGCTGAGCCAGCGGCTTGCCCGCGCTTAGCGCCAAGTCGTCGTAAACATCCGCGGCCTTGGCGTTGTTTCCGGCCTTTTCGTAGGCTTTGGCCAAATTGATGAGGGCCTGGAGGCGGAAGGGATTATCGACGGGCTTGTCGCCGCGCAACTCCTCCCAGGCGCTCAAGGCCGCGTCTGGACGGCCCATGTCCTGGTACATCTCTCCGATGCGGTAGGACGCCTCGAGATAATCCTGCGATCCGGGAGCGGCGGCGGACTTGATCTTCATGAGCGTGGCCACCGCGTCTTGATCGTCGTGCCGCTGCTTCTCGATGGCGTAAATCTGCCAGTAGGCGGCCGTGCTGTCCGCGCCGCCGGCCATGGACGCGTACTTATCATAAGCGGCCTGCGCCTCGTCGAGCCGTCCCAGGGACTTGTCGGCCAGGGCTAGGTTGAATTCGGCGGGCTTCAGGTACTCTGAGTCGGGGTATTGTTCGGCCAGCTGCCCATAGTAGTTCGCGGCCTGGGCGTAGTTTTTCTTGCCGTAGAAGGCTCCGGCCAAATGGAAGATCGCCAAGGGCGTGTTTTGGTCCGTCGGGAAATTGTTCAGGAGCCGCTGGTAGGCCGCGACGGCCAAATCAGGCTTGTTCTGCTGCACGTCGCTTTCGCCCAGCAGGAACTGCGCCTCGGGCAGCTTGGAGTTGTCGGTGTATTCCACGCTGAATTTCTGCAGTTCGGCGGCGGCGCAGGCGTAGTCCTTCTGCTCGAAGCAGCGGCGGCCCAGGCGGAACTGGGCGTCGGTCGCGACCGCGGTTGAGGATCCGGAAACCGTCAGGCCGCGCAGAATCGATTGGTAATCCATTTTGGGGTTCCGGTCAAAAATCGCCTCCAGTAGATCCAGGGCGTCCTCGACTTCGGACGAGTTCGGGAAACGCTTCAAGAAGTCCTGGATTTGGCTCGCGGCCGAGGCGTCGTCCTTGGCGTTGAAGGAAGCCTGGGCTATGCGCAGATACGCCGTGGGAATCTGGCCGCTTTGCGGGTAGTCGCTGATGATCTGGCGGTAGGCCGCGCTGGCCTCCGGATATTTTTGGGCTCGAAAGAGCGTGTCGGCCGCTTCGTAGGACGCCTTGACGGCCTCGGGCGACTTGGGATAGGCGGCGATGAGCTTCTGCCACTGGGTGATGGCGCCCGAGTAATAATGCTCGTGGTAGAGGCTTAGGCCCGCGCGGTAGAGGGCGGCGGGAACCTGAGGGTTTTTAGGATCGCCGGCCGCGAACTGGGTGTAGAGCTGGTAGGCTTGGTCGTAATTGCCCTGATTGAAGAGGCTGTCGGCCAAGCCCAGGCCGTTTAGGGCAAACGCGGTGGTCGAGCCGCTGGCCGCGATCATGTCCTTCAACTTGTTGCGCGCCGCGATGGCGTCCGCATCGTCTCCTTTATAAGAGTAGCACCACGCCAGGCCGTCCTGCGCGTAGAGCGCTGAGGGAGTGTCGGGATAGACCTTGAGAATCATCTCGTAGAGGCGCTGGGCTTGGTCGGCCTGGCCCAGATCCAAATAGGCCTCCGCGGCATAAAGGTAGCTCAGGCTGCGCCAGCGCGAGTTGGACGGCGGCATGCGGCGCAGCAGGTACTGGTAGGACGTGAGGATGGAGGCGTAGCTTTTCTGGTTGTACTGGTCCTGCAAAATGGAGAACAGCGCCTGCTCGGCGACCTCGGAAGCCGGCGACAAATCCATGATGCGTTGGAAGGCGTCGGCGGCCTCGGAGTGCCGGCCCAGCTTGACGAGCGAGTTGCCCAAAATCAGGTAGACGTCCTTGGCTAGGGCGTCGGTGGGATAGAGCGAGAGAAAATTCCGGCAAGTCTGCACCGCCTCGTCCATGTCGCCGACCTGGTACTGGGTCCAGGCCAGCTTGAAGCGCGCCAGCGGGGAGATGCGGATGTCCTCAGGGTACTCCGTGATGGCTTTGGAGTAGGCAAAAAGGGCCTGGCGCAGCTGTCCGGCGGTCAAGTAGGACTCGGCGATGAAATACTGGGCCAGCGGCGCGAAGAAGTCGCGCGGGTAGCGGTCCAGGACGGCCTGGAAGTTGGCGCGGGCCTGGACGAAGTCCTTTTTCTCGAAGTAGCACGAGCCCAGGCGGAACATGGCCGAGACCCGCAGGGGATTGTCGGGGTACCTGGCGAGGAAGTCCTGGTATTTCTCGATGGCGCCGTCGTAGTCGTTGGCCAGGAAAAAGGAGTCGCCCAAGAAAAATCGAGCTTGGGGCGCCAAGTCGCTTTGCGGATGCTCGCTTAGGAGCCGCTCGAAATCCGCCGCGGCCAGGAAGGGCTTGTTGGCCAGGATGTGGGTCTTGCCCAGATAGTACTCTGCCTCGGCGGAATCAAGGCTCTTGAACATCCGCTCGGCGGTGTCGTAGTCGCCTTTTTGCAAGGCCACGATGCCTTGGGCGTAGACCACGTCCGGCTCCTTTAGGTAGATGGGAAAGGTCTCGCCCAGTAGAAAGAGATTGGCCTCTGCGTCCGGGAAGTCGTCCTGGGCTAGGTCCGCGTCGACGATGCCGATGAGGCTTTCCGGAACGATGTAGGACTTGGGGAAGCTCTTGCTCACCTTTTGGAAATTGAGCGCGGCTTCGTTCCAATGCTGGCCGTCATAAGCCGTTTCGCCAAGCCGGTACTGGGCCGAGGACGCCAGATCGCTGCCGCGATCTTGGGCGACCGCCTCAAAGGCATTTTTGGCGTTGGCTAAAGCCTGCGCCGCTACGGGATTTTGGGGTTCGAGCGCGCGTTCCACGGATTTTTGCTTGGAGGCGTTTTCCGACTTAAGGATGGCCAGGGCGTACTCCAGATAAGACTGCCCTTCCAAAAAAGTCGCGTCGTCCGTGTGAGGCGAATCGGGAAAGTTCTGCAGGTATTTTTGCAGGGCCTGGACCACGGCAAGCTTGTCCGTGTCGGTGGCCTGGAACATCTGCGCGGCGGACTCGAAGGCGGCCTCCTCGGCCACGCCGGGAGTCTTGGGGCGGGGCAGCAAAAAACTCCAGAAGCCGGCGCGCGCCGCGGACCATGTCCCGGCCAGGAGCAGCGCGGCCAAGGCCGGCCCGGCGACTTTTTTCACGCGTCCTCCCAGGAAGGCGCGGTCTGCTTGATATCCTGCTCGCGCGCCAACGTGTTCACGAGGGACTCCTCCGCGACGCCCTGGAATTGCCGGCCGTCGCGCAGCCGGATGGAAAGGACGTTCGCCGCCACGTCTCGCGGGCCCAAAATGACCATGTAGGGGATTTTCTCCAGCTGCGCGTCACGGATTTTGGCGTTGATTTTTTCGGGGCGGACGTCCAGCGCCGCGCGCAACCCCGCGCGCGCCAATCGCCCCGCGAGCGCCTGGGCCGCCGGGACTTGGGCGTCGGTGAGGGACAAAATCTTGACCTGCACCGGGGAGAGCCAAAGCGGAAAATTTCCCGCGTAGTGCTCGATGAGGATGCCGAAGAACCGCTCGATGGAGCCGTAGAGCGCGCGGTGGACCATGAGCGGGCGCTGGCGCGAACCGTCGGCCGCGACGTACTCCAGGCCGAACTTCTGCGGCAGGTTGAAATCGAACTGCACGGTGGAGAGCTGCCAGGGGCGGCCGATGGCGTCGATGAGCTTGACGTCGATTTTGGGGCCGTAGAAGGCGGCTTCGCCCTTGATGAGGGTGTAGTCGATGCCGCGCTTGGACAAGACGCTCTCCAGGGCCGCCTGCGCCCGTTGCCAGTCCGCGGCTTCGCCGGAATAATCCGCGGGCGTGGCCTCATCCCACGTCGAGACCTCCATGACGTACTTGTCGAAGCCGAAGGTCTTGAACACCTCCAAGGCGAAGTCCACGCAGCCGTCGACCTCGCCCTCGATCTGCTCGGGAGCGCAGAAAATGTGCGCGTCATCCTGGGTGAACCCGCGCACGCGCATGAGCCCGTGGAGCACTCCCGAGCGTTCGTAGCGGTAGACCGTGCCCAGCTCGGCCAAGCGCATGGGCAAATCGCGGTAGCTGCGCAGGCGATTCTTATATATGAGGATGTGGAACGGGCAGTTCATGGGCTTTAACTGGTAGTCCGCTTTCTCCACCTCGATTTCCGAGAACATGTTCTCCTTGTAGAAGCTGCGGTGCCCCGAGGTGTTCCAAAGCTCGACATTGGCGATGTGCGGCGTGCTGACCAGCTCGTAGCCGCGGCGCAGGGCCTCGGCCTTGAGCCAGTCTTCCATGATCAGGCGCATGCGCGCGCCCTTGGGGTGCCAGAAGATGAGCCCCGGGCCGGCCAACTCCTGGATGCTGAAGAGATCCAGCGCCGTGCCCAACTTGCGGTGGTCGCGGGCCTTGGCCTCGTCGAGCATCTTGAGGTAGACGTCGAGCTCCTGCTTGGTCGGCCAGGCCGTGCCGTAGATGCGCTGGAGCATGGGGTTTTTCTCGTCGCCGCGCCAGTAGGCTCCGGCCACGCTCAAGAGCTTGAAGTGGCGGATGGCGCGCGTGTTCTCGCAGTGACCGCCGCGGCAGAGATCCGTGAAGGTCCCATGGGTGTAGTGGGTGATGGTTTGTCCCTTCAAGCCGTCCAAAATTTCGATTTTGTAGGGCTCGCCGCGCGATCCCCAATAGCGCCTGGACTCCTCGGGCGTCACTTCCTTGCCGATGAACGGATGGTTGCCCTCCGCGATTTGGCGCATGCGCTTCTCGATGGCGGGAAAATCCTCTTCGGTGAACCGGTGCGGGCTCTCGAAATCGTAGTAGAAGCCGCTGTCGATGGCGGGTCCTATGGTGATTTTGGTCCCGGGAAACAGCTCCTGCACGGCCTGGGCCATGACATGCGCGCAGGAATGGCGGAGCGCGTCCAGGGATTGCTTGGCGGATTCTTTTTCCGCCTTGGCGGCGACGTTCACCCTGAAAGTCTAGCGGTCGCAAGTGTCGGTGTCAAGGCCCGGGTTTTGGACCGGCGGCCGAGCCCCGGACAGGGCGGCAAGCATCCGTTATTATTGCAAGTAATTCGCGTTTATGATAAATTAAGGCCGATGGATTATCCTGATTTTCGGCGGATGCTGCGCCGGCGCGGCGGCCGAGCCACGCCCGGTCGCCTGCGGCTCATGCGGGCCCTCTGGCGCGAGCCCGCGCCCGTGACCGCGGCCAAGCTGCAAAAGAGCCTGGACGGAGCCTTGAATTTGGCGACTCTCTACCGCGCCTTGGACGCTCTGGCCGCGGACGGAGTCGTGTGTCGGGTCGATTTCAGGCACGGCCACGCCCACTACGAGCTCGCCGCAGAGCGGGCTCATCACCATCATCTGGCCTGCACGGGCTGCGGCGCGGTCGAGGACGTCGATTGCACGCTGCGCCCGCGGCTTAAGAAATCCTCGGCCTTCGCGGCCATCACGGATCACGCGATGGAATATTTCGGCCTGTGCAAGGTCTGCGGCTCCCGCCGCGGCGCAGGCCTGGGCGGCGCATGAAGATGCGGCGCGCGCCAGCCGCCCTGGCGATAGCGGCAATTCTGCTTCTGGCGGCGACGGCCGCGTCATTGTGGCGCGCGCGGGAGCTTGAGCGCCTCGTTCCCGCGCCGGTCGTCGCGGGCCGAATGCAGGTCGCCGCGAGCTTTTACCCGATGTATTTTTTCGCCGCCGGAATCGGCGGCGAAAAGGCCCAGGTCTTCGACGTGACCCCGGCCGGCACCGAGCCGCACGATTACGAGCTCACGCCCTTGGATGTCGCGCGCCTGGAGCAGAGCCGGCTGCTTGTCTTAAACGGCGCGGTCGAGCCCTGGGGGAACAAGGTTTCGCGGCTGCTTAATCCCAAGCGCACGCTGGTCGTGGTCGCGGCGCAGGGCCTCATGACGCGCCACGGCGAGGCGAGCTCCGACGCCGTCGATCCGCATGTCTGGCTCGCGCCGCGTCTGGCTGAAAAAATAGTGGGACGCCTTGAGAAGGCCTACGTCCAGGTCGACCCCGCCGACGCGGCGTATTTCGCGGACAACTCCCGCGCGCTCGAAGGCGAGCTTCGGACGCTCGACGCCCAATACCGCCGGGGCCTGACACGCTGCGCCCGAAAAGACATCGTCACGTCGCACGCGGCTTTCGGCTACTTGGCCCGGGACTACGGCTTGACGCAGGTGGCCATCGGCGGGCTCTCACCCGACGCGCAGCCCTCGCCGCGACGTCTCGCGGATATCGCGGATTTCGCCCGCAAGAACGGGGTTAAGACCATCTTCTTCGAGCGCCTGGTCTCGCCCAAGCTTTCCCAGACCATCGCCCGTGAAATCGGCGCCAAGACTATGGCGCTCGATCCCATCGAAGGATTAACCGCTGCCGAGCTCGCGGCGGGCAGAAATTACTTCACGCAAATGCGCCAAAACCTGGCCAACTTGAGGAGCGCGCTGCAATGCCGCTAGAAACGCCTGCGCCGGCTGTCAATCACGCCGAGAACATCATCGAGCTCGATCATGCGTCTTTCTCCTACGGCGGACGGCCGGTTTTGGAGGATGTCAGCCTTGCCGTGCACCGCGGAGATTATCTCGGCATCGTAGGCGGCAATGGCGCGGGGAAAACCACGCTCATCAAGATCGTTCTCGGGCTCTTGAGGCCCACCTCCGGCGCGGTGAGGCTTTTTGGACAGGACGTCCCGGCGTTCAAGGATTGGTCGCGCCTCGGCTACGTCCCGCAGAAGGCGACCAATTTCGACGCGAATTTTCCCGCTACCGTGGAGGAAGTGGCCCTCATGGGCCGCTATGGGCGGCGCGGGCTCCTGCGCTTTGTCACCCGCGCAGATAAGGAGGAGACCCGCCGCGCGCTCGAGCAAGTCGGCCTGTGGCAGGAGCGCGGGCGGCTCATCGGCGACTTGTCGGGCGGGCAGCAGCAGCGGGTCTTCATCGCGCGGGCCTTGGCGGGCGGTCCGGAGGCGCTCATTTTGGACGAGCCCACCGTGGGCGTCGAGCGCGGCGTGGCCGGAGAATTCTATGCGCTCTTGAAAAGGCTCAATGAGGAGCTGCGCTTGACGGTTGTCTTGGTGACCCACGACATCGACCGCATGGCGCACCAAGCCATGCACGTGGCCTGCGTGGATAAGACCCTCTTCTATCATCGCTCCGTCGACGAGTACTTCCGCAAAACCCACACCGCGACACACCCGCACGATCACCCGAGCGCCACGCCTGGAGGAGAGCTTTAACGTGCTGGACTTATTCCGCTACGGCTTCGCCGTTCGCGGCATGGAGGCGGGCATGGTTGTCGCCCTGGTCGCGCCCCTGATTGGGACCTTTCTGGTGCTGCGGCGCTACTCCCTCATCGCGGACACGCTGGCCAATGTGTCCCTTGCGGGAATCACGTTGGGGCTGCTGCTTGGGATAAACCCCATCCTGGCGGCCCTGGTCACCACCGCGGCCGCAAGCTTGGGCATCGAGAGGCTGCGTTTGAGCAAAAGGATCTACGGCGAGTCCTCGCTGGCCCTGTTTTGCTCGGGCAGCCTGGCGCTCGCGACCATCCTTCTGAGCGTGGGCCGGGGCTTCAACACCAATCTCTTCAACTATCTTTTCGGCAGCATCGTCACCGTCACTCAGAAAGACGTTGACACCATCCTGATTCTGGCCGCGGTGGTGACGGGGGCTCTGGCGTTGTTCTATAAGGAGCTGGTCTACGTCACTTTCGATGAGGAATCGGCGCAAGTCTCGGGCCTGCCGGTAAATCGGCTCAACATGCTGCTCATCGTGCTCTCGGCTTTGACCATCACGCTCTCCATCCCCATTATCGGCGTGCTTCTTATCGCGGCCCTGGTCGTCATTCCGGTCGTGGCCGCGCTGCAGTTGCGGCGCGGCTTCGCGGCCACTCTTCTCTGGGCCGAGGCCATTTCGCTTTTTTCGGTCGTGACCGGCATGCTCGCGTCCTTCTACCTTAACTTGTCGAGCGGCGGCACCATCGTGCTCGTCATGCTGGGCGTTTTTCTAGTCCTGCTGCCTTTTGGCAAATCCTCCGGCGATCAGCCGGCGGCCTGAATTTCCGCTGGAATTTTAAATTTGATTTCATAGACTCATGCTCACGGTCTTCTGTGGCCCTTTCCAGCCCGCGCTCGAGGACGCCTTTGTCGAGCGTCTGCGGGGCCTGGCCGCGACGCCGGCCGCGGGCCTGCCCCCGCCCATCGCGGTGGTGACGCCTTCGCGAGCCCTGGCCGACCGCTTGGAGCGCCTGGCTGCAGTCGAGCGCGGCCTGCCTCTCATTAACGTCCACTTCCATACTTTTTTCAGCTTGGCGCTCGCGACGCTGGAGGGGGACTCGGCCTTGACGGGCAAGACGCTCTTGGGCGACTCGGTGTTCTTCGACAAGCTCATGGACGGGCTTTTGGACTCTCATCCGGAGCTGGCGCGGCCTTTCGGCGGCGCGGAGCGGCCCAAGGCGCTGGCCCGCAGCCTGCGTTCCAGCCTGCGCGATCTCATCGACGCCGGCGCGGCTCCGGCCCAGGTGCTGGAGCACTTCGGCGCGGAGCTTGAAGCCGGCGGCGCGGAGCGGCAAAAGCTCGCCGCACTCCTGCGCCTGGCCTTCCTCTATGAGCAGCGGCAGGAATCCTTGAGCGTGCTGTCCTCCTCGGCGCTGGCGCGCCTGGCCGCGCGGCGCGCGGAGGAGGGCTCGGCGTTTCTAGGGCGCTTTCGGGAAATCCTCTACTACGGCTTTTACGATTTGACCGGCTTGCAGGCGGATTTCTTCGAGGCCGTGGCCAAGAACTATCCGGCCGCGCTGTTTTTTCCCTACCGGCGCCGCCATCCGGCTTTCACCTTCGCGGAGGCGTTCTTCGAGCAGAAAATTCTGGGTCTGGCCGCCGAGCGCAAGGATCTTGAGCCTCAAACTGGCAAGACCGCGCTGGGCCCGGCGCTTGATCGTCTCTTCTCGATGGAGGGCGCGTCTGCGGACCTCGCCGCGGAGAACGCGAGGCCGGCCCCCGCGGCGAAACTGCGCGTCATGAGCGCGAGCGGCGCTCGCGACGAAGCCTGGCTGTGCGCCAAGGAAATCATCGTCTTGGTCCGCGCCGGCGCCTGCCGTTACGAGGACGTGGGCGTGATGACGCGCAGCCTCGAGCCCTACCGCGCGGCCGTCGCCGAGGCTTTCCAGGAAAACGCGATTCCCTACGCCATGTCCGCCCGCGAGCCGCTTTTGCGCGAGCCCTTCGCCAAGGCGGCGTGGACCGTTCTGTCCATCCGGCGCCGCGATTTTCCCGCGCGGTCCCTGGAGGAGCTTTTCTTCTCGCCGTATTTTCGTCTCCCGGACGGCGCGTCCGAGGGCATGCTCCACCGCTGGCGCATCCTCATCGAGCGTCTGCAAATCCGCGCGGGCTGGCTGCAGTGGGAAGGAAAACTCAAGGACCGCGCGCGCGAGGATTTTGAGGTCAAAAACGCGGACGGTGAGGTTTTGTTCAACGTCCCGCAAAACGAGACGGCCGCGCTTTGGGACGCGGTCGCGGGCTTAAAGGCCGCGCAGGAAACATTGCCCGCCTCGTGGCGCGAGGCCGCGCGCGCCACGCGCGCGACGGTTTCGCGTTCCTTGCGCCTGCCCGAGGACGCTTCCGAGACGGAACGCGCGGCCGCCGACGCGGTCTGGGATATTTTGGCGTCCTTGGAGATGTTCGATCGCCTGGGCCGGGCGCCGTCCTGGGACGAGGTCCTAGACGTCTTGGAGGAGAAATTTAAAAATGCGCGCAGCGCCGAGCCGGAGCCGCGCCGCGGCGTGCGCGTCATGGACGTCATGGCCGGCCGGGGCGAGAGCTTCAAGGTCCTTTTTCTCCTGGGCTTAAAAGAGAAAAGCTTCCCGCGCGACATCCGAGAAGACCCCTTGCTGCGCGACGCGGAACGCGCGTTTTTGCGTCAGCCGGTCGGCTGCTGGGTGGGCTTGAAATCCGCGGGCTACGAGGAAGAGCGTCTGCTTTTTTATCTGGCCGCGGCCTCGGCGCGGGAAACGCTCTACTGCGTCTACCCGCGCTCGGACGAGGCGGGCAAGGCCGAGGTGCCTTCCTTCTATTTGCTGCAGCTCTGCCGCGCCGCGGGCCTGGAGTGGGGAGAGAAAAATATCTACCGCCGCGCGGCTCGCTCGCCCGCGCAAAAAATCGCGGAGTGCCCGCCCGAGGGACTCTCGCCCCGCGAGGTGTCTTTGCGCCTGGCGCTGGCCGGGCAAAACCCCGGGCCGTATTTGAGTGCTGCCGGCCGCAGCGAGGAAGCCGCGCTCGCGGAGGCGGGGCTCTCCCGGCTGCCGCGTTTCTCGGCGTGGTCGCCGCCCGGCCCCCTGGACGGACTGGTGGGTCCGCCCGCGGAGTATCTTCGCGAGTTGTCGCGCCGCGGGCTTTCGCCCAGCGCCTATAAGACCTTCCTTGAGTGTCCATTTCAATTTTTCGCCGAGCGCGTGCTGGGTTTGGGGTCTATCGAGGAGGCGCCTGAGAAAGACGCCCTGGACAAAAAGGCTCGCGGCAAAATCTACCACAAGATTTTGGAGCGCTTCTACAGAACCCTGGCCGCGTCCGGACCAAAAACCGACGCGCCGGCGGGCTGGGAAAATATTTTGGGCCGGGCCGTGGACGAGGTCTTCGCCGAGCATTCCTGGCGCGTCCTGGGGCTCTACCCCGTTCTTTGGGAGTCGGAGAAGCGCGCGATGGGCGGCCACGCGCGCGGCTTCGCGGCGTGGGATTTGGCCCGGGCCTCGGCCGGGGGCTGGCGCCCCGACGCCTTCGAGGAGGACTTGCGCGCGCCCTGGCCGGGAAAACCGCCCGAAGCGCTGCAAGACCTGTTTTTGCACGGACGCCTGGACCGCCTGGATATTGATTCCTCGGGACGGCGCTTTTGCGTGGTCGACTACAAGACCAAAATTTCCGATTACCTCAAAAAGGAAAAGACGCTGCAGCTTTCCTTCTACGCCGAACTGGCCCAGGCCAAGCTGGGCTCCCAGGCGGAGATGGACGCGGCGCTTTTGGCGGGAGTGGAGGCCGCGGGCCCGCGCGCGCGCGCGGACGCTTATGCCGGCGCTGCGTGGCGCAAGGACCGCGCGGCCTTCTGGGCCGCGGCGGACAAAAATTTGGCGCGCCTGGCCGAGGGGCGCTTTCCCATCCGCCCGGACGCGGCGGGCGACGGCGGCTGGGGCCACTGCGTCTGGTGCGGTTTTTCCTCTTTGTGCCGCAAGAGCCACGGCCCGTCCCGCCGCCGCGCGGAGCAGGCCCTTGGCGAGGCCGCCGCGCAAGAGGGCGCGCATGACTGATTCGCAGGCGCTCCAAGCCGACCAGGCCGCGCGCGAAACGGCGGCGTTTGGCCTCGCGCAAAACGTGGTGGTCGAAGCCGGCGCGGGCACGGGTAAGACCACCCTTTTGGTGCGCCGCCTGGCCGCCCTGCTCCTGGGTGCGCAAGATGCTCCGGTCGTGGAGGAAGTGGTGGCGCTCACCTTCACCGACAAGGCCGCGGGCGACATCAAGCTGCGCCTGGCCGAGGTCCTGGCATCCGCCGCCGCGTTTTTAGATGGCGCGGCGCAAAACGACAAGGCGCGCGCCCGCGCGGAGGAACTTGTTTCCTCCATCGAGGCGCGCTTCAAGCGCCCGCGCGCGGAGATGTCCCGGCGTTGCCGCCAGGCGCTGGCCGACCTCGATAAGGCCGCCGTGGGCACCATCCATTCCTTCGCCGCGCGCGTATTGCGGCTCTATCCCGTTGAGGCGGGCGTGGATCCGGATTTCACGGTCGACGATTCGGAGCGGCTCTTTGACGACTTATTCGAATCGGAATGGGCGCGGTGGCTCGACGTCGAGCTGGGCGAGCAGGCGCCGCGCAAGGAAGCTTGGCTCGAGATATTGACTCGCGCGCCATTGGAGAGCGTGGAGGGCTTGGCGCGGGCGCTCTGCCGCGAAGGCGCGGAACTTTCGGCCGCGAGCCAAGCCCAGCCCGCGTTGGCCCGCGAAATGCTTTCTCTGGCCGGAAAACTCGAACGCTTGGCGCGCGCCCAGCCCAAGGCGGATGGCCGATCGAAAATTAACGAGTCCTTGGCCGCGGTCCTGGCGCGCGTAAAGGGCATGGCCGGAGCCCTTTCAAGCGAAAATCCGCCTTGGCCCGCGGCGCCGGAGCCAAGCGCCGAGGGTATCGCGACCAAGAAGTGGCCCAAGTCCTGGGATCCGGCCGGCGCGCCGCTCTATGAGCTGGCTCGGAGCCTGGCGGAGGAATCCTGCGGCGCGGACGAGGTTTTGACCCGCCGCGCGGCCGCGCTGGTGCGGCCCTTCGCCGAGACTTTTCGCCGCGCCTACACGCGGCGGGGCTTCATTTCGTTCGAAGGCCTGCTGCGTCGCGCGCGCGACTTGGTGCGCGACCACTTGGAGGTGCGCGCCGCCTTGAAGCTGCGCTGCCGCGTCTTTCTCATCGACGAGTTCCAGGACACCGATCCTCTGCAGGGCGAGTTCCTGCTTTTTTTGGCCGAGGAGCAAGATGGCCGCGCGCGGCGCTGGGACGAGGTCCGGCCCGCGCCGGGACGGCTCTTCGTCGTGGGCGACCCCAAGCAGTCGATTTACCGCTTCCGCGGCGCGGACATGGCCGCCTATCAGCGCTTCACCCGGCGCATCCTTGATTCTCCGGGAGCGGCTTTCTGCGTGCTGGGCGTCAACTTCCGCAGCCCCGGGGCGCTGCTGTCCCCGGTCAACGCAATTTTTCCGGCGGTGATGGTCTACCAGGAGGATCTTCAGCCCGAATACAAGGCGCTGATTCCGGCGGTCAAAGCGTCCGCGCCCCAAACGCCCGCGCCGCCCGCGGGCGGACCCGCGCTCGAGTTCGTCCTTTCCGAGAACGATGAGGAAGCGCTTGGGGCCGAGGAATCCCGCCAAGCCCAGTTCCAGTGGCTCGCGGAGTGGCTCTCGGAGAACTGCGGCCCGGACCGGCGCTGGGGCTTCGGGGACGCGGCCATCCTGTTGCGTTCGTCCTCGTCCTTGCGGCCGCTCTTGGACGCCTTCAAGGCGCACGGCATTCCCTATGCGGTGGAGATGGAAAAAAGCTTCTATGGCGCGCCCGAGATCATCGATTTTCTCAATCTCTTGTCCGCGCTCGATGATCCGGCGGACAAAGTCGCGCTGGCCGGGCTTCTGCGTTCGCCGTTGTGCGCGCTGGACGACGCCGAGCTCTACCGCTTGGCGCGCGGGGGGGGCCTAAGCTATCCGCGCGATCCGGCGCCGGGGCTTTTGCCCGAGGAAAGCCGCGCGCGCGTGAAAAAATTATTCGCCGCGCTGCGCCGCCTGCGCGGGCGCGTGGGCCGCGAGCCCTTGGGCGTTTTAGCGCGGCGGGTCTTGGGCGAGCTGCCGCTTCTGGAATTGGCCTCCTGCGCCTACCACGGCGAGCAAAGCGCCGCCAACATCCTCAAGTTCGCGCGCCTGGCGCTGGAATCCTCCGAGGGTTCGGGCTCAAGCCTGCGCGAATTCGTCGACTTCGCGCGGCAAGAGGCGCAAAGCTCCGACCGGGAGGGCGAGAGCCCCTTGGCGGACGAGCACCTGCAGGCAGTGCGCATCCTGACCGTGCACAAGGCTAAAGGCCTCGAGTTTCCGCTGGTGTTCCTGGCCGACGCGGGCGCCGGGCAAAACGCGGCCGGGCGCCGAGAGAAGGCGTATTTCGCCAACTGGTCTCTGGACGCGGCCGGGCTGCGCCTGCCCAAGGCCGCCTGCGGCGCGGCCATGGCGCGGCTGGAGATTCTGGAAAAAGAGCGCCAGGACAAAGAGACGGTGCGGCTTCTCTACGTGGCCATGACCCGCGCCAAGGAGAAACTCGTGATTTTGGGAGGCCCTAAGCCGCGCGCGGGTTCCTTGGCTTGGCGGCTCGCGGCCGCGGGCGCCTGGCCGGACGCTTCGCAGACGGAATTTTCCTTGGGAGGCGTTGTTGTTCCCGTGCGCCGGAGCAGGCTTGAGGCTGGAACGGCGCGCGGCCAAGCGCGTATTCCGGCAGAAAAAGGCGCGCTTGACGCCGCGGCTCTGGCCGAGCTTTGGCGTGGGCGCGAGGAACTGCGAGATTCCTGCGCGGCCAAGCCCTGGTCGGTTTCACCCACGCGCGCGATGGGCGAGCCGGAAAAACGCCGGCGTCCGGCCGCGGAGGAAGACGAGCCGGGGCCGACCGAGTCTTTCGGTGCGGGTGAAATTCCGGCGGACGGCGCGCTCGTGGGCCGCGTGTGCCACCGGGTGCTCGAGGCCTGGGACTTCAAGGCGGGCGCGGCTTTCGCGGACAAGCTTTTGGAGCGGGCGGCGCTTGAGGCCGCGGCCGGGCTTTCCCGCGCCGAAGCCGCCGCCAATTGGGGGGCGGCGGCGCGCGCGGCCACGGCGGTCTTGCAAAAATTTTTGCGTTCGCCGGCCGCGATGCGCCTTTCCCGCGCCGATATTTTGGGGCGGGAAATCCCCTTCGTCTACGCGGAGGACGGCGCGGTCATGCGCGGCGTCATCGACGTGCTTTTCCGCGAGGAAGGACGCCTGGTGGTGGCTGATTACAAGAGCGAGAAGGTCTCGGCGCGGGACTTAGCCGCGCGGCGCGAGAAATACGCCGCCCAGGGCCGGGCCTACGCCGCGGCGGTCGAAAAGACCCTGGGCGAGCAGCCGGAATTTCAGCTTATTTTTCTGCGCCAGCCCGGTCTGAACGCAACTTGATATAATTCCCTCCGACGGGGCATAGCTCAATTGGCAGAGCGCCTGCTTTGGGAGCAGGAGGTTCCCGGTTCAACCCCGGGTGCCCCGAGTCCCGCTTTCCGCGGGGCCTTTTGCCCGGTTTCCCGTGGGACTTTGGACCCGCGCGCGCCGACTGATTCCGGTCTATACTCTCCTCGTGAGGATTCTAAGAAGTCCGGCGCAGACGCTGTTTTTGTGGGCCGGCGTGGCCGGCGCGCTCTTGGCCCTGGCCGTTCCGCGCGCCCGGGCGCTCGACGCCTCCGCGGACGCCGCGCCGGAGGCTGGAGCGGCCATCCCCGCCATGGGCATGTCCTGGGTCGATATGGCCGCGCAGTTGGGCGTCGCGGCCGAGGCGTCCACCCAGGGACAGGGAATCTCCCCGCTACCGCCCGCCGCCGCGGCTGCGGACGCCGCCGGCCCCGCGCAGGTCATCATCATCCGCCACGCGGAAAAGCCGGTCGTCGGCAATAATTTAAGCCCCCGCGGCGAGGAGCGCGCCAAGGCTTTGGTGGGATTTTTCAAGACCAATCCGGCGGTGACCCAATTCGGCACGCCCGTCGCCATCTACGCTATGCAGCCCAAGGCCGACGGCAAGGACGTCCGGCCGCTTGAGACCGTGGAGCCCCTGGCCCAAAGCCTGGGGATTGCGGTCAACACGTCCATCCGCAAGGCAGACGTCGCGATCTTGGCCAAGGCCGTGATGAGCGATCCCGAGGGCGCGGGCAAGATGGTGCTCATCGCCTGGGAGCACCACTTGATTCCCGCCATCGCGAAGGCCTTCGGCCTCACTTCGGCGCCCGAGACCTGGCCCGACGGCGTTTTCGACCGCGCCTGGATCATCAATTTCGACGGCGGCAAGCCGGTCTCCTTCCAAAACGTCCCCCAGCGCCTGCTGCCGGGCGACAGCGCCCGCTAATCCACCCGAGCGCATGGCGAAGACCCCGCTCTGGGCGCGGCGCCTCATCAAAAAAATCGCAGCGCTTTGCGCCTTGGGATTTCTAGCCGCGGCGGTATTTTTTGGCCGGGCGGCGGCCGCGCCGCTGCCTCCCGGAGCGATGGGCGTGAGCTATCCCGGCCGCCGGGGCGAGTACGCCAACGCGGCCAAGCGCTTGGCCGAGCTCAAGTCCCTGGGATTTTCCATGGTGGCCTTCGCGCCCAGCTACGCCTATACGGGCTTGAACCAAATCGATTTCTCCGTTGGGCCGTCTTCGGCCGAACTCGCCGCGGCCATGGCCGGCGCGCTTGAAGACGGTTTCACGGTGATGTTGAAGCCTCACCTCGATCCCCCGATTTACTTTCCCGGCTTTAATCCATTGACCTCGCGCAACGCCAGCTGGCGCGTGAGCGTTCCTTGGCGCGGCTATTTCGACGTGGATCCGATGTCGGACGCCTATCGAGAAGGGATTATCCACGGCTCGCTGCTGGACATCCAGGCCGCTTTGGCCCAAGCCTCGGCGCACGGCGCGCATCCGGCGCCGGTGCAGCTGGAGCTGGGCACCGAGCTCATGGATTCGGTGGCGGCCCGCCCCGACCGCTGGCTGGATCTGCTCAAGTGGACCCGAGACGACTTGAAAACCCTGGGACTTGTGGGCCGCGTGCGCCTCTCGCATGATTTCGCCCATCATCTCCAGATTCCCGAGGACTTTGTCCTGCGCATGAGCCCGGCCCAGAGAAAAACGCTCGGGCGCTATATCGCGGGCTTGGACGCCGTGGACTTGTCCCAGTACCTGGATCTCGAGATCGGCGAGCCCGCGGCCGCGCGCGCCAGTCGCTTGCCCATGCCGCGGGAAATCGCCGAGGCTCTTTCCATCTACGACGCGCGCTTTCGCAAGAACATCTTGGGGCATTACCTGGGTTTGACGCCCGCGCAAATGCCGCCGTTGGGCCTGGGCGAGTTCGGCGTGGGGCGCGGCGGGCTGCTGCACCCCAATTATTGGTCCGGCGCGGCCACGCCCGCGCAAAAAAAAGAAGTGGAGAAGGAAATTGTCCTGGGCCTGCGTGGCCTGGCGGATTATCTCGCGATGCCCGCCGGCCGCACCGCGCGCTACGCCGTCCTGTGGGTCACCGGGCCCTACTACGATATTTTCGGCTGGATGAACCCGGCTTACGCCGACTTGGCCGCGCAAAAAGCCGTGACCGACTATCTACGGAGGAAACCATGAAAAAACGACGACGCTGTTGAGCGTGTTGACGCTGTCGCTGGCCGCCGGGTCTTTGCGCGCGCAAAGTTCAAATCCAAAATAGGTTTTCCGTGTTCGAGATGGATATCCCGTTGACGCGCGGTGGCGAGGGCTCGATACCCAAGAACATGCGCCAGGGTGTCACGATTAAGTTCGAGGCGCCGATGTTCTCGTGCTTCGGCGCGGGCGGGAGCTTTTCCGGCATCTCTTACGTGCAGCCGCCTTTAGGCGAGTACGCCAAGGCTCCGACGCCGGCCGACTGGGTCTGGGATTGGGCCGACGCAGCGGAGCTCGCGTCCAGCGGCTACCGGCTCAAGGACTGGAGCTTCTACGAGCACCACGACTACGGCCTTGAGGGCCCCCGCGCGGACACCTGAGCTTCAATGATGGCGCGGCCCACTCGGTGCTCTACGGCATCAGCATCAAGCATTGGTACCAGCGAAAGTTGAAGCGAAGGCAGGCCGCCGAGGATATGGCCAAGCGGGCGCGCAAGGCGATCCCCAGCCCTTCTCAAATCAGCTTCAATTAAGGGCGGCCAAAGCTCCGGGTTTGGTATCATGCCCGCGTGCTGGTTCAGCTTGCTTTTCTTTCGGTTCTAGCCTCGCCGCCGGCGCGCGCCGCCATCCCGGCGCCGGAGATTTCCACGCGCACGGCCGCGGCGGCTTTGTCCGCGGACGAGACGGCGCCCGGGATGATCTTCGCCGCCGGCGTGTCCATTCAACTCGATTTTCGCCTTACGCCGCTGACCGGAACCGCGGCGGAGGCTCGCCTGGGTCTCACTCTCGAAAATGCGCGCGGCCGGGTGCTGGCCGCTTACGACTGGAGCCGGCCCCGAGCCGTTCCGGGCCGCGCGCTCGGTTTTAAGCTTCGCCCGGTCCTGCGGCCGGGCGTCTACCGCGCGGACATCCAGGCGGAGATCGGCGGCCTGTCCGCGGCCGAGCTGCGCTTTGGCTTTGTCGTCGCGCCTAAATTCCTGCGCGCCAAGCCCGACCCGCCGGCCGATTTCGCCGCGTTCTGGCGCCGCACCGAGCGCGAACTCGCAAAAGTTCCGCTGGATCCTGCGTTGGAAAAAAACCCGGCCATCTCGGACGCGCGCGCCGAGTGCTTCCATGCCGCGTACTCGAGCTGGGGCGGCGCGCGCGTGCATGCTTGGTACTGTCGGCCCAAGGCGCCCGGCCGATATCCGGCCGTGCTCATCAGCCCCTGGTACGGCGAGGGGCAAATCCCGCCGCCCATCGACTGGGCCGATCAAGGGGTCGCGGCGCTCTGGTACCAGGGCCGCGGCTACAGGGTCGATCAGTCTTCCTATCCGGTAGACAACGGCTATTACAGCCTCTTGGGCATCGCGGGCCCCAAAACTTACGTCTATCGCGCCATGGTCTGCCACGGCCTGCGCGGCCTGGAATTCTTGCGCAAGCGCCCGGAGGTCGACGCCGCGCGCCTTGGGGTCGCGGGGGCCAGCCAGGGCGGCGGACTCTCGCTTATCTTGGCGGGCTTGGATCCGGGAGTGGCCGCGGTCGCTGCCAATTTTCCCTTCTTGAGCGACATCCGAGATTCCTTGCTCTCGGCCGAGCGTTCGCCCTACGCGGACGTTGCGGGCTATCTGCGTGAACGCCCTGCCGCCAAAGTTGCGGTGCTAAAAACCCTTTCCTATTTCGACATTCTAAACTTCGCCGGCCGCGTGCGCGTTCCGGTTTTCGTCGAAACGGGTTTGATGGACCGCACTTGCCCTGCCGACGGGATCATCGCCATGTTCAACGCCGTGGCCTCGCGCGACAAACGTTTGAAGGCCTTTCCCATGGCCGATCACGTTCATGAGGATGCGTCGCGCTGGTCGGCCATGCAGACCTTCTTGATTAGGCGGCTTTACCGGCCCGGCGGACCCGGGCGGTACTGGACGCCGTAAGGAAAATATTTTAGCGTCCTGTAGTCCGCGTAACCGGCCACGCGCCGGCGCCAGATCGGCAGCCAAGCCGCGTCGTGTTTGGGGTGGGGGGAGTTGCGCACCCGGCGCTCCAAGACGAAATCGGCGGCGCGGGAAAATTCTCTCAGGGTCTGCGGTCCGGATCCGGAGCCCTTCATCTCTTCGAGGACCTGGAGCAGGCCCCAGCCGCGGCCCTTGTAGCGTTCGCTCAAAGCCGTGCCTTCTCCTTTGAAATTGACGTAGTCCATGAGCGGGTAAATGCCGCTGGGGCTTTGAGCCACCCGCTCGAACTGGGCCAGCACGGGGCCGCGCCGCGCGGGCGGCAGGCTTTGCAGCATGAGCGGTAGCGCTTTTTCCAGGCGTTCGGCCAGGAACAAGGCCTGCAAGTCCACGGTGCCAGCCAAAAAGGCGCGCAGGCTTTTCATGCGCGGGGAATCGGAGTCCTTCAAGAACTCGGCGCGGTTTTTCCACGGGCAGTGCCGCGCGGTCAGGAGCCATTTCGGAATGGGAGCGCGGCGCGCGCGCAAAAAGGCCAGGAGTTCGGGAAAGCTTTCCACGAAGGGGCCGCGCTCGTCCGCCGGGTACCAGATGAAGTGGCCGATGCCTAAAGATGCGAAGGCCTCGCCTTTGTTCCAGTGTGTGAGGCCCGGGACGGTGCCGCCGCATTCGTTCACCCATATTTTGCGTCCGGCGGACAGGGCTTCGGCGCGGGAAATGGCCACGTGCGGCGCCGCGGGCGCCTCTGCGGCGGGGCGCGCGGCGGCCGTCGCCAGGCCCGACAGGGCTAACGTCAGCGCGGCCGCTAGAATTTTTCGCATCGCGACTCCATTATAACCTAACATAGGACCGATGACCGAAGGAATTGGTTTGATTCCGAAGAATATGGGAAGAAAACCATGAAGCGCCCGGTTCTGGTTTTCGACGGCGACTGCGGCTTTTGCCGGCGCTGGGTATGGCGCTGGCAAAGCCTGACTGGGGACAAAGTCGAGTACGCGTCCTATCAATCCGCCGGAGCGCGTTTTCCCCAAATCGCGCCGGAACGCTTCTCGGGAGCGGTGCATCTCATCGAACCAGGCGGCCGCGCGTCTTCGGGCGCCGAAGCGGTATTCCGCCTGCTGGACTCGGCCGCCGGCCGGCGTTGGCCGATGTTTCTTTATCGCCGCGTGCCGGGCGTGGCCCGGGCCAGCGAGGCTTTTTACGCTTTTGTCGCGCGCCATCGCCCGCTATTCTCCTGCCTGACCCGGTTTTTGTGGGGGGACCGCTTGGAGCCGCCTTCCTATTACAAGGTCCGCTGGCTCTTCCTGCGCCTTCTGGGTCTGGTTTATTTCTTTGCCTTCGGCTCCTTCTATCTTCAAGCCGACGGCCTGCTGGGTCAAAGCGGCATTCTGCCGGCCGCGCAGTTTTTATCCGCCGTAAAGGCCCGCCTGGGCGCGGCTGCGTACCATTTCGTGCCGACGCTGTTCTGGCTGGGTGCAAGCGACGCGGCGCTGCGCGGCGCCGCCTTGGCCGGCGCGGCGCTGGGCGCTGTCCTGATCCTCGACGTCGCGCCCGGCCCCGTCTGCCTGGTTTCATGGGCGCTTTATTTGTCCATCGTGAACATCGGCCGCGACTTCATGAGCTTCCAGTGGGACATCCTGCTTTTGGAGGCCGGATTTTTGGCGATATTCCTGGCGCCGTGGAAGCTGCGCCCCGGCCTTTCGCGCGAGAAAAAGACGTCCGGCGTCTTGGTGGGGCTTTACCGCTGGCTGCTGTTCCGCCTTGTGTTCGAGTCCGGCTGCGTCAAGCTCTTGAGCGGCGACCCGAACTGGCGAAACCTGACCGCGCTCGACTACCACTATTGGACCCAGCCGCTGCCGACCTGGGTGGGTTACTATGCCGCGCATCTGCCGGAAGTCTTCCAGAAATTCTCCGTCGCCTCGGTCTTCGGCGTCGAGTTGGTCCTGCCCTTTCTCTTTTTTCTGCCCCGCCGCCCGCGCCATTGGGCCTTCGCGGGCGTGGTCTTTCTGCAGACTTTGATCGCCTTGACCGGCAACTACTGCTTCTTCAACCTGTTGACCGTGTCTTTATGCCTGTTTCTGCTTGACGACGCTTATTTGGAGCGCTTCTGGCCGCGCGCCTGGGCCGCCGCACCCGCGGCGGGAAAGCCGTCCGGCTTGGCGCGCCGAGGACTCGCGGCCCTGCTGGCGGTTTTGGCCGTCGGTTTTGGCGCCGCGCAAGTCGCGGGGAATTTCCTGGGGCGCCTGCCGCTGCCCGGACCCGTGGGCGCGCTTTATGAAGAGCTTGATCCCTGGCACTTGGTCAACTCCTACGGGCTCTTCGCGGTCATGACCACCAGCCGCCACGAAATCCTCATCCAGGGCAGCGCGGACGGCAAGACTTGGCTGGAGTATCCCTTCCGCTGGAAGCCGGACGCCCTGGACCGACGGCCCAGTTTCGTCGAGCCCTACCAACCGCGGCTGGACTGGCAGATGTGGTTCGCGGCCTTGAGCGACTGCCGGGACAACCCCTGGCTGCTCAACTTCATGGCCCGGCTTTTGCAGGGCTCAAGCGCGGTGCAGAGCCTCATGGCGGGCAATCCATTTCCCGATGCTCCGCCCAAGTATCTTCGCGCCGTGGTCTACGATTATCATTTCACCACACTGGCGCAAAAGCGCGCGACCGGCGACTGGTGGACGCGGAAATTTCTGGGGTCGTACTGCCCTATCGTGTCCCTGCGGCGCTAGCTCAGCGGGACGGAGGAGCTTTCGGGGTGGAAACGGCGGCCTGCGGCGCCGGAGGAGCGGCCGGCTTCTTGTGGATGACCGCGCCCGCAGCCACGTAGCCGATAGTCATGGCGACGACCAGGAGCACGCCGAAGATTTCCGGCGGGCTGGGCGCGGGCAAATCGAACCAGCGGCAGGAAAATCCGATGATGAAGCTTAAGACCAACCCGACGACGATGCGCATGGCGGCGCGGCCCGCGGCTTCTCAGCCGACGGGCGGAATCCCCAACTGCTTGCAGATTTTGCGCGCGGCGTAGTTTTCCATCTCGGGGTGCCGGGTGACCGGGGTTTCCTTCTGCGTGGCGGGGTTCTGGAACACCGAGTATTTTCCGCCTTCGCGCACCAAAACGCAACCGTTGTCGGTGAGATGCTTGATGAGGTCCTTCCTTTTCATGGCGAACTCCTTGGCCGCTACCGGGCCGCAAGGCACTTTAAGCGGTCCGGTACTGCTTGCCTCCCGGCTCGCGGTATTCTACGTCTTTGCCTTCGCCGTGCGCAACAAGCCGCGGCCCGGCGGCGGTCAGCGGCAGGTGGGGAAGCTGCTCTCGCCGAAGGAGCCGCTGGTTTGCGGCACCTGACCCTGGCGTTTCATGTCCACGAGCATGAACAGCGGATCTTTCTCGTGGAGCAGATACCAAGTTTCTGGCTTTATTTTTTTCGCTCCGGGGCGCTGCACGATGGTCAGGCTGAACTGGCACATGAGCTCTTTTGGGCTGCAGTGGGTGTTGCCGGCAAGCCAGTCCTTTTCCAGGCGGGTAATTTCCACGAAGCCGCCTTTCTTGAGAAATCCGACCAGGGCTTCATCGCCTTTGATTGGGATGCTGCAGCCCTTGGGCGCTGGCGCTCCGGGCCGCGGGCCGCGGTTATCGATTTCGTAGACCTTGCGCAGGGCCTCGAGCTGGGCTTTCTTGGCCTCGTATGGATCGCGCAGCCGTCGGGGCAGCGCCTCGGGATTGATTTTGAGGAAAGCGTCGATTTGCCCGGGCGGCAGGTCCGAGACCGGGGTTTTGAGAAACGACTCCACCATAATCACGGCTTTAGGCCCGGGCCTGGCCTTGGGGCCGGCGAGGGCCGGCCCGTCGACGGCAGCCAGGGCCGCGAGAAGAAAAGCCGCTATTTTTTCGCCGCGCCGCATGAATCAATTATAGATCATCCCTTCGGCGCGCGGGGAGTGCTATAATCACGGGAGGACATGAAGCCGACGCCCTCCAAAAAACTTTCCGGACTTCCGCCCTACCTGTTCGTCAAACTGGCGGCCCTGCGCCGCCAAGCCGAGGCAGCCGGGTTACCGGTCATCGACTTGGGCCAGGGCAGCCCGGATTTGCCTAGCCCCCGCCACGTGGTCGAAACCCTGCAAGCGGCCGCGACCGAACCCTGGACTCACCGCTACCCGCCGTCGTCGGGACTGCCCGACCTGCGCCAAGCCGTGGCCGCGTGGTACGGCCGACGCTTCGGGGTGACGCTCGACCCCGACAAGGAGGTCGTGCCGCTTATCGGATCGAAGGAGGGCATCGCGCATCTTTTGATGGCGCTTTTGGATCCAGGCCAAGGCGTGCTGGTGCCTAACCCGTGCTATCCGGTGCACTACAACGGGCCCATTCTGGCGGGCGGCAAGGTGTACCTGATGCCGCTCAAGGAGGAAAATGGATTTTTGCCCGACTTGTCGAGCGTGCCCGCAGCCAAGGCGCGCGGCGCGAAGGTCCTCCTGCTCAATTACCCCAACAACCCCACGGGCGCGGTCCTGGAAGGAACCGGCTTCCTGAAGGAAGCGCTGGCGTTTTCCCGGCGCTACGGCTGCCTCGTCGCCTACGATAACGCTTACTCCGAGCTGACGTTCGACGGATACCAGGCGCCCTCCATTCTGCAGATTCCGGGCGCCAAGGCGCGCGCGGTCGAGTTCCATTCATTTTCCAAGACCTACTCCATGGCCGGCTGGCGCATCGGCTTCGCGGTGGGAAACGCCCAAGCGCTTGAGCAACTCTCCAAGTTCAAGGGCTTTTTGGACTACGGCATCCCGGCCTTTATCCAGAAGGCGGCGGCCGCGGCTTTAAACGGCCCGCAGGACTATGTCGCGGAGTCGCGCCGCATCTATCAAAGCCGGCGCGACGCGCTGGTCTTGGCGCTGGCCGAGGCGGGCTGGAACGTGCCGCCCTGCCGCGCGGGCATGTACTTGTGGGGCAAAATTCCGGCCAAGGCGGCCAGGAAGGGATCGCTGGCCTTCGTGACGCGCCTCATCCTTGAATACGGCGTGGTTATCTCGCCGGGCGTGGGCTTCGGCCCTTGCGGCGAGGGCTACGCGCGCTTCTCTCTTATCGCGCCCGAGGAGAAGCTGCGCGAGGCCGCGCGGCGCATCGGGCGGTTTTTGGCCAAATTCTAACGGAAGGAAACGGAATGAATGGAAAGAAACGGAAAGAAGCGGCGAGTTTTGCCGGTTTGAGTTCCTTCCGGTTCCTTCCGTTCTTTCTTTTCCTTGCCTGCCTGGGCGCCTCTCCAGCCAGGGCCTGGGGCCCGCTCGGGCATAAAATCGTGGGGCTCATCGCCCAGGACCGCTTGACGCCGCAAGCCCGCGCGTCCGTGCGCGCGCTACTGGGGCCTGGAGTCACGCTGGACAAGGTCGCCAACTGCGCCGACACGGTCAAGTACGCCGCCGCGCCTTTTTTATGCGCCGGTGTTTTTTCGATGGATCCCAAGGATTTTAAAGGCACCGCCATCTGGCATTTTATCGACATCCCGCTCGAGGCGCGTCCCTCCGCGGGACAGATCATGCAGTGGTGCCCGCGGGGCAACTGCGTGACCGCGCAAATCCGCAAGGATGCCGACATCATTTCCGATCCTGGCGCGCCGCGGGCGGTCAAGCGCGTGGCGTTGATGTTCGCGGTCCACTTCGTGGGCGATTTGCACCAGCCGCTCCACTGCGAGGACGACCACGATCAGGGCGGCAACAAGAAGCAGGTGGTCTTCATGGGCGCGCGCAAGCGCCTGCATGAGCTCTGGGACGACATGATTTTACCCGAGAACTGGCGCGTAACGTCGAGAGAAAACCCCATGCCCTGGGTGCGCTCGCTGGAAAAAGATATCGCCCGGCGCAAGACCGCGGCCTGGACCAAAGGCGACTGGGTCGACGACGCGGCTCTGGAGAGCCATGCCATTTCGCGCGACGTCATCTATCCGCAGTACGCCAAGGATCACGGTCGGAATTTAGGCCCGGCCTACCAGAAGGAAATGCAGCCCATCGTCCGGCTAAGGCTGGAAATGGCCGGCGTGAGGCTGGCCTACCTGCTTAACCGCGCTTTTGCCGCGGCTCCGCTCGGCAGGACTTCCGTCAAAACGGCCGCCACGCGCTAAGCTTCCGGCGCCAATCAGGCGCCGTGGCACTTCTTGTATTTTTTGCCCGAACCGCAATAGCAGGGATCGTTGCGGCCGATGTGGCCTCCGGGGCGCAGCGCCGCGGCGCCGGCGGTCGCGGTAGACAGGGCCGAGGCTTTGGCGCCGCCGGAGAGCGCGGAAGGCTCGGTCGCGCCGCCGCGGCCGGGATTTGCCTCAGGAGCCGCCGCCATCACGGGCTGGATGACGCGCTTTGGCGCTTCCACCTTGAAGAGGTACTCCACGCTCTCCGCCCGGATGCGCGCGAGCATGGCCTCGAAGAGCCGGAAGGATTCCTTCTGGTACTCGACCTTGGGGTCGAGCTGGCCGTAGGCGCGCAGGCCGATGGATTTCTTCAGATGATCCAAGTCGTAGAGGTGGCCTTTCCAGGCGCGGTCGATCATCTGCAGGAGAATCATCTTCTCCAACTCCGAGAACTTATAGCCCTCGGCCTCGAACTCGGCGCGACGTTCGGCGTAGCGCTCCTTGGCGGAGGATAAAAGAGTTTCACGCAGGGCTTGGGGATCGAGCGTCTGGAGTTCCTCGGGCGCCGGGTCCCAGGATAAACCAAAGAGCCGCTCCAGGAAGAGCTTCAAGGCCGGCAGGTCCCAGGTTTCGGAGTGCGAGCCGACCGGCGCGGACGCGGCCAGGTGGGCGTCCAACTCCTCATCGACCATGAGGTCCACCTGGACCGCGGTCGACTCGCCGTCGATGATCTCGTTGCGCAGCTTGTAGACCACCTCGCGCTGCTTGTTCATGACGTTGTCATAATCAAGGAGTTGCTTGCGGATGTCGAAATTGTGCGTCTCGACTCGGCGCTGGGCCGATTCGATTTGGCGGGAGACCAGGCGCGACTCGATAACCTCGCCTTCCTTCATTCCCAGGCGCTCCATCAGGGGCGCCAAGCGGTCGCCGCCGAAGAGGCGCAAGAGCTCGTCGTCCAGGGCCAAGTAAAAGCGCGTGGAGCCGGGGTCGCCCTGGCGGCCGCAGCGGCCGCGTAGCTGGTTGTCGATGCGCCGAGACTCGTGGCGTTCGGTGCCCAAGACGTGCAGGCCGCCCAGCGCGAGCACCTGCTTGCACTCCTCCCGGTCTTGCGGGTTGCCGCCCAGCAGGATATCGGTGCCGCGGCCGGCCATGTTTGTGGCGATGGTCACTCCGGCCTTGCGCCCCGCCTGCGCGATGATCTGCGCCTCCATCTCGTGGTACTTGGCGTTCAAGACTTGGTGGGGAACGCCCGCGGTGCGCAGCATGCCGGAAATCTTTTCAGATTTCTCGATGGAGCGCGTGCCGACCAGGACCGGGCGGCCTTTTTTCCAGAGATCCGTGATTTCTTCCAGGATGGCGGCGTACTTCTCCTTCTCGCTGCGGTAGATGAGGTCGGGGAAATCCTCGCGCACGCTTTTGTTGTGGGTGGGAATCTCGCAGACCCTGATTTGGTAAATTTCGAGAAACTCGTCCTCCTCGGTCATGGCGGTGCCAGTCATGCCCGACATTTTTCGGTAGAGCTTGAAGAAGTTCTGGAACGTGATGGTGGCCAGGGTCTGGTTTTCTTCCTTGGGCGCCAGGTTTTCCTTGGCCTCGACGGCCTGGTGCAGGCCCTCGGACCAGCGCCGTCCCGGCATCAGGCGTCCGGTGAACTCATCAACGATGACCACCTCGCCGTCCTTGACCACGTAGTCGACGTCTCGGTCGTAAAGGTGGTGCGCGCGCAAGGCCTGGGTGATATGGTGGACCCACTCGCCTTCCAGGTCGTCGTAGAGGTTGGGGATGCCCAGAAGCTTCTCGGCCTTGTCGATGCCCGTCTCGGTCAGCACCGCGGTGTGGTTTTTTTCGTCGACAATGGCGTCGTAGCCCTTGCCCAGGTCCTCGCCGGTGTACTTGGCCTGGATTTCCTCGTCCTCCGTGATTTGACGCACGGCGAAGGAGGGCATGATGCGGTTGATGATGGCGTAGCGGTCGGTGGACTTCTCGGCCGCGCCGGAGATGATGAGCGGCGTGCGGGCCTCATCGATTAAAATCGAGTCGACCTCGTCGATGATGGCGTACTGCAGCGGGCGCATCACGCGGTCTTCCTTGCGCACGATCATGTTGTCGCGCAGATAATCGAAGCCCACCTCGTTGTTGGTCACGTAGGTGACGTCGCAGGCGTAGGCCGCGCGGCGCTCCTCGTTAGAGTGATCGTGCTGGACAAATCCCACGGAGAGGCCCAGGAACTTATAGACCGGGCCCATCCACTCGGAGTCGCGCTTGGCCAGGTAGTCGTTGACCGTGATGAGGTGTACGCCGCGGTCCAAAAGGGCGTTCAAGTAGACCGGGGCGGTGGCGACCAAAGTTTTTCCCTCGCCGGTGCGCATCTCGGCGATGGAGCCCTCGTGGAGCACGATGCCGCCCATAATCTGCACGTCGTAGTGGCGCAGCCCGATGGCGCGCCGCGCGGCCTCGCGGGCCAGAGCGAAGGCCTCGGGCAGGAGCTCGTCCAAGGCCTCCTGCCAGGCGTCTTTCTCGGCTTTTTTGCGGTCGTCCTCGTTCTTGGGCAGGTTCTCCAGCGCCGGAGCCAAGCGCTCTTTTAGGCGTTTTTTGAGCTCGACGGTTTTTTGCGGGAAAGCTTCGTCGGGCAGGGCGCGGACCTCCGCGTCCAAGGCGTTGACGCGGTCTACGATCGGCTGGTACTTCTTTAGCCGGCGCTCGCTGGAGGTTCCAAAGAAGGATTCGAAAAGGCGCTTTAGCATGCTCGGTGGAAATTATAATATATTCCCGCTCGCGAAGCGTTTCTATGAACATCCTGGTCATGAAATTCGGGGGGACCTCGCTCGCCGATCCCGAGAAAATCCAGCGCGCCGCCGCCCGCGTGGCGCGCGCGCGCCGCCGGGGCTTCGCGATCGCGGCCGTGGTCTCGGCCCCGGGCCGGATGACTGATGAGCTTCTGAGCTTGGCCCAGCGGGTCACGCGCCGGACGCCGCCGCGCGAACAGGACGTCTTGATGGCAGCGGGAGAGCAGATCAGCATCGCGCTCCTGTCCGCGGCGCTGGCCGGCCGCGGGATTGAGGCGGTTTCTCTGACCGGCGCCCAGGCCGGCATCCGCGCTCGCGGACCGCATGGCGCCGCGGACATCGCTAGCTTACGGCCTGAACGCGTCCGTTTGGAACTCGCTCGCGGACGCGTCGCGGTGGTCGCAGGCTTCCAGGGTATCGATGAGAAGGACGATTTAGTCACCTTGGGCCGCGGCGGTTCGGACTTGACCGCGGCGGCCCTGGCCGCGGCCTTGAAGGCCCGCGCCTGTGAGATTTATACCGACGTCAAAGGCGTTTACACCGCTGATCCCCGCCTGGTGCCGCAGGCCCGCAAGCTCAAGGCCGTAGGATTTTCGGAAATGCTTGAGTTGGCCCAGGCGGGCGCCCAAGTCATGCAGCCGCGCTCCGTCGCCTATGCGCGCAGCCGCGGCGTGCTTCTCCATGTGCGCTCGGCGTTCCATGACGCGGAAGGAACCTGGATCGGCGCGCGCGGACAAGAGGGCGGGTCTGGCGTTGGAGCCCTGGCGGTCGCGCGCCTGGGCGCGGCGGCGCGCGTTTCCGCCGTTGGACGCGGCCTGACGCGCGCGGACGCCGCGGCGATGCGGGGAATTTTGCGCGGACGCGGAATTTCCTGCCGCCGCTTGGAGCAATTCCCGTCGCGGGTCTCCTGTCTGCTCGATCCGCGCCAAGCCGTGGAGGCGCTGCGCGTCCTGCACCGGGCTTGGGGCTTGGGCCGCCGCGCGGCCTACCGGGCCGCGATCAAAACCCCAGGGATTTAAGCACCGCGTCTTGGCGCCGGAACATGGCGGCCTTGTCCCCGGGGCGCCGGTCATCGTAGCCGATTAGGTGCAGGCAGCCGTGGACGGCGAGCGTGAGGACTTCCTTAAGCGGCGAGTGCTTGAGAGCGCGGGCCTGGCGGCGGGCTTGGAACGCGGAAATAAAGACGTCGCCGAAAGCGTCGTTCTCTTGGTAGGCGAAGGCGATGACGTCGGTGTCGTGGGAATGATTTAGGAATTTTTTGTTGAGCGAGAGCATGCGCCGGCGGCTCGCGAAGACGATATTCAGGTCGCCGCGGACGGCTTTCCTGCGGGCTGCCAGGGCTGCGTGGCAGGCGCGGATGATAAGCCAAGTCTTGCGCGCTTCAGGCGGCAGGAGGCCCGCTCCCCAGACGCGGATACTCAGCGCTTTTTTTCCCAATCTTCGTAAGCGCGCAGAATGCGCCGCATCAAGGGGTGGCGCATCACGTCTTCGTCGCTCAGGTTTAAGAACGCCACGCCTTCGACATCGGAGAGGATTTCCCGGGCGCGCCAGAGGCCCGAAGCGGCCTTGGAGCCCAAGTCGGTCTGCGTGGCGTCGCCGGTGACCACCATGCGCGAGCCGTTGCCCAGGCGCGTCAAAAACATCTTCATTTGCTCGGGCGTCGCGTTCTGGGCCTCGTCGAGCACGATGAAGGCGTCGTCAAATGTGCGGCCGCGCATGTAGGCCAAAGGCACGATTTCCACGGCCTCGGTCTCGCGCAGCGCCCGCCAGCGTTCCGGGCCCAGCATGGAGAGAAACGAGTCGTAAATGGGCCGCAAGTAAGGGTTGATCTTTTCCAGAAGATCCCCGGGCAAAAAGCCCAGCTTCTCTCCGGCCTCGACCACGGGCCGGGTGATGACCACGCGGCGGCAGGCGCCGCGCTCCATCTCGCGCAGGGCGCAGGCCGCGGCCAGGAAGGTTTTCCCGGTGCCCGCGGGTCCGATGCCGAAGACCAAGTCATGGCTGGCGATGGCGTCCACGTACCTTCTCTGATTGGGCGTGCGGGCGCGGATGATCCGTCCGTCCGTCGTCCGGAACACGGCGTCCTCGGGCAGCGGCGCATGGCGCGCGGCCTTGTGCTCGCGGCCTTCCGCGCCGATCGCTCCGGCTTCGCGCAGGGCCAGGAGTTTCCCCCGTATTTCGGAAAAGGCTTTTTTAACGCGGGCCGCGGGGCCGCGGATTTCCAGCCACAAGTCCGCGGCCCCGGCGCTCTGGTCGAGATATATCTCGACGGAAAATTCCTTTTCGACGGTCTTTAAGTTCTTATCCTGCTCGCCCAAAAGCTCTAGGGCTTCCTGCGGGCCGGCGATTTTAAGGCGCTTGACGCTCATTGGGTTTTCAGCCTTTGCGGCCGACGTCCCGGCCGCGCGGTAGGATGGCGAGCCCGGAGGGATCGCGGAAATAGCGCGGGCCGCAGTCCGCGGTCCCATCGACGGTTTCCCCGTCCGGGATATGGTTGAACCGATCGATGACGGCGCGCTTGAGCTTGGCGCCGCGGCCCACGGAGCAAAAATCCATGACGATGGAGTCCTCGATGACGGCGCCTTCCTCCACGGTGACGCCGCGGCCGAGGATGGAGTTGCGCAGCGCAGCGTTGCGCACCACGCTGCCCTCGCCCACGGCGCAGTTGGAGAGGCTGCCGCCCAGAAGCCGGGCGGGCGGGCCGTCGTAGCGGATGGAGTGGATGCTCCAGCGGTGGTTGTCGAGATCCAGCCGCGGCGTCTCCCCCAGGGTATCCATGTTGGAGCGGTAGTAGGCCGCGAGAGTCCCCACGTCCCGCCAATAGGCGCGCTCCTCGTAGGGCTTCAGGCCCGGCAGGACGTTGGTCGAGAAATCATAGGCGTAGACCGGCAGGCGCTCCAGAATCCGGGGAATGACGGATTTGCCGAAGTCGAGCTCGGGCTCGGAAAAATCGGGTGAAGCCAGGATGTCCATGAGCGTCTTGGCGTCGAAGAGGTAGTTGCCCATGGAGGAAAGGGCCTTGGCCGGATTTCCCGGCATGGGCTTGGGGTCTTTGGGCTTTTCCAAAAACGAGACGACGCGGCCGTCCGCGGCGGTTTCGATGATGCCGAAGGAGGAGGCCTCGGTCAAGTCCACGGGAAGAGTGGCCACGGTCACGCGCGCGCCCGTGTCCGCGTGGTGGCGCAGCATTTGGCCCACGTCCATTCGGTAGACGTGGTCGGCGCCGAAGACGGCGATGATGTCCGGATCGAATTCCTGGATGATGTTTAGGTTCTGCCGCACCGCGTCGGCGGTGCCGCGGTACCAGTTGGAGCCCAGGCGCATCTGCGGCGGCACCACCGCGATGAACTGCTCGCGCGTCAGGCCCGCCATGCGCCAGTTCGAACGCAGGTGCTCGATGAGGCTTTGGGAGAGGTACTGGACCAGGACGTAGATGGACTGGATGCCCGAGTTGACGAAGTTGGAGAGCGCGAAGTCGATGATGCGGTACTTGCCGCCGAAGGGCACGGCGGGCTTGGAGCGGTCGCGGGTCAGGGGGTGCAGGCGCTCGCCCTTGCCGCCGGCCAGGACGATGGCCAGCACGCGCCGGGTCTGCGTCGGGTGATTCTCGGTCATTGGGTGTAGATGTCTCCTCCGTAATCCGGCTGCTGGGATGGCGGTTGCGCATTGGAATCCTGGGCCTGCGGCGCGGCGGAGCCCGCGGGGACGGGCGCGGGCGTGCGCACGGCGTGGCGCTGAGCCTTGCCCAGTTGGGAGTCCTTGAGCATGAGGTAGTCCTCGCCTTCGCCGGCGCCGGCGGAAATTTCCGTCCAGGCGGCCGTGGTGATGCCCGTTGAGACGGGCATCGGCAAAAACAGCTCGCCCCCAAACTCAACGACGGCGGCCGTGGGCACCAGAAGCGCGTTGGGGTGATCCACCGGGATGATGACGCCCTCCCAGGCCGTGCCCGGCGGGAAGTACTGTCCGGGCGCCATGTCCATGGCGAAGCGGCTGGAGGAATTTTCCGGTTCGCCGGGATGATCGAGTTCAAAATTTCCCACGGGCATGCGGAACTTGGCGGTGGGGTTGTCCTTCGCCCAATAAGTCAGCCATTGGCCGTCGCGGATAAGATAGGCGTTTCCCGCGGGCGCTACGCCCGTGAGCCGCAGCGTCTGCGCGGCGGTGAAGAGGGGATCGCCGGAAGAAATCCAGTCTCCCGTCCGCACGCTGATTTTTAGGAGATAGCAGTCCTGCGGACAGCGCACCGGAATGAGGGGATAATCGGACTTCCAGCGGGCCAAGACCACGGACTTGTCGGTCGTGGTTGGCGAATCGAGCATCGCCGCCAAATGAGCGCTGGCCACGTCACCCAGAACGGCGCTGTCAAGGGCCCATGTCCCCGTTGAACGGGCGTAGATATCCTCGACGCGGCCGGGAATGGTCGAGGTCAGCGTGATCACGTTTTGCGTGATCACTGTTCCATGGACATGGACCGTGATGCGTATGTCGCCGCGCCGGATTTGCCGGACTTCCTGGGCGCGGGCGGCGCCGGGCCAGGCCGCGAGCGCCGCGACCGCTGTGGCCCAAAACGCGCGCTGGAACCTCACGCCTCCTGAACCTCCCGCGCCTGCGCCGCCAACTCGGGATTTTCACCCTTCCAGGCATGGCGCAGAAACGCGGCGTAGGTCCAAGGCATTTTCTCGCGGAAGACGTCCGCCAGGGCGCGGGCGTACTGGCGAATTTCCCACTGCGCGTGAACGTCGGCGCGCAAGGCGACGAAGTTCATGAGGCTGCGCGCGTTGACGGTCCAGTAGAACTGGGTGTAGAGATTGACCGGCAGGATTAGGCGTGCCATCTCGCGGGCGACGCCGGCATCGAGCATTTCCTCGTAAAGGGCCGAGGCGCGGCGGACCTGCTCCGAAAATTTCGCGGTCAGGGCCGCGTGATCCAGCGCCGGAGCCTCCACCGAGCCCTGCTTGTTCTTGCGGTCCTGCGCGCGCCAGGCCGCGGGAATGTAGTACTCGTCCTTGGCCTGCGTGTAGCGGTAGGAAATCTCGTTGTAGGCGGCGAAGCGGTGGCGGAACCATTGCCGCGCCACGAAGATGGGGGCGTTGACGTGGAACTTGAAGACTGAGTGCTCGAAGGGGGTCAGGTGCGCGTGGGCCAGGAGATAAAAAATGAGCTTTTTGTCCGCGTCCTCGCCCCTGGAGACGCCGCCGTAGGAGACGCGCGCCGCGTCGACTACGCCGCCGTCGCCGCCCATGAATTCCACCGGACGCACGAAGCCCTTGTCGAGGACAGGAACGGAGCCGCTAGGGATCATAAATCCAGATGGAAGACTTGCCGGAGCGCGTGGAAACCGCGGCGACCAGATCCTTGGGATGCTCCGCCGGGCCGACAAGCGCGAGGTTGGTCACGAAGCCCGGCACCTCCGACGTCCAGGCCGGGGCGAAAGCGTCGTCGCTCCAATTTTCCCGGATGATTTCGGCGTTATCGAAGATGCCGAAGGCCTCGGCCATGGCGCCGAAGCGCGATTCGTTGCGGACCAGGAAGACGCTCGGGCCTTCGGGGGCGTCGATGACGGGCATGGGGGGATAAAATTCCAGGAGTTTGCCCTGCCAGCGCAGGCGCACCGGGGTCCGGCCAAAGGAGTCCGCGTTCTCCCATTTGCCTTGCGCGGATTTGACCTCGAGCCGGTGCGTATCGGTGATGGAAAGCTCGGCCGGCGCGGAATCCAGGCTTATTTGGGTGAATCCGTAGAGCCAGTCGGAGCCCACAGGCTTCAAGGCCTTGTCGCCTGGGGCGAAGCGCCCGTCCGAATCGATCAATGGATAGATGGCGGAAAAAGGAAAGGTCTCATCGTCGAGCAGCTGCTGGGCCGCCAGCGCGCGCGCGCCGTCCGGCCGCTGGTAGGTCCGGACCATCCAGGGTATGTTCTGCTCAAGGACCCAGGCGCCGCTGCTTACGGCCAGAACGTCCGTTTCCATGCGGTCGAGCGCGTCGTCATAGAAAGTGGCCAGAAGCCGCGCGGGCCCGGAACTCGCGGCGGGCGCCGATTCCAGGGAGACCAAGCGGGAGCCGATTCCGGGGACGGTGAACTCGGCCAGGGCCTTGGCGCCCTGGGGCGGGTAGGCGTAGAGGCGCACGGTCTTCCGGGAGGCCAGCGCGATCCGATCTTTTCCCGCTCCGGAAAAATCCGCGATGACGAAGGCGGCGACGGGGAAGTTGAACCAAGGGCTTCTCCAGCGCGGCTTGCGGCCGGCCGGCGCGGGCGCCGCTGAGGTTCCGGCTGGCGGCGCTTGAACCGCGTCCGCCGCAGGCTCAACGTAGAGTTCCGCGCGCATCCCGGCGGCAACGGATGTGGAGAAGGAAACCAGGACTCCTTCCGAGTAGAGCGCCTCCACGTCCGTGAGGCGGCCCTCGGCGACGAAACTCTTGGGTTGGCCCAGGTTCTTGCCGGTGGCCGGATCGATGAGCGCGGGTCCCAGCGTATAGACGCGGAAGCTTTCGCCCGCGCGGGCGCCCGAGCCCGAGCCTAAATCCAAGTAGACGACGTCCGAGTCCACGCGCACCACGTAGCCGGAGGAACTTGCTGCGATGGCGGGCGCGCTCCAAGCCGGCGCGCTCAAGCCTAGGAAAAGGGCCAGAAGAAGCATTCCTGGAGAAGTTATCATTTTATGTTAAAATCCGCCATCATGGTGTTCGAGTTCGGCGCGAACGGCGCATCCTCGATTCCCGGAGATTTAATGGGCATGATCACGCGCGCCTCCCAATATCCCGAAGCGGCCCTGCCCGCCAAGCCGGCGTGGGCGCGCCGCGGGATCATGCCGCTGTTTTCCTGGGCAGGCTTCCTGGTTTCCCGGGCCGTCGAGTGCCTCCCGGCCGACGCGTCGCTCTCCATCCAGGATCGCATTTTTAAGACGCTCGCCAGCGACTACCGCACGCCTTGCGACGCTCTCCGGGCTCCTCTGGTGCGCGTCCAAGCGGCCATGCGCCAAGCGGAGCAAGACGCGGGGAAACCTGCCGCCCTTTTGACTTTGCTGTCCCATCCGCCGGCGCAGGGCGACGCCGCGGCGCTCAACGTCGAAATGGTGCGCCAGGCCGTTTCGGCCATGCGGTTTTTACGCGCCCGCGCCTGCCGCCCGCGCCTGGTCATTGCCATCGACGATTTCGCGTTGGACATGCTGACTCTGCACGAGGAAGGACTCTACGCTGGCTTCGTGGCCGGATCCCACTTGGGGCTCAACCGCGCGACGCTGCGGCACTCGTTTAGCGGCGCGTCCTTCATGCGCCGTACGGCCCTAGACCTCATGCCCTGGAGGCTTTTTTCCCGTCTGGCCGCCGGCGGCGAGGTTGGGATGGTCCTTTCCGGGGGAGTTCCAGCCACCGGCCGCGCACTCTACGTTCTGCGCGAGTGGATCAAGGAGATTTGGAGACGTCATCCCGTCGCGGATGCGGGCGTTGCCCGGCGGCTCCTGGAGGAAAACCAGGATTTCAGACGCTTCGAGGCCGTCCTGCCGAGGGAAAGCCCCCTGCGCAAGAACGTGCCGCGCTTGTGCGAAGGCTGGGCGGCGTCGCGTGCGTTGGGCCTGCAGGAAGGCTTGTCCGCTCCCGTTGCCTGCGCAACCGGCCGCCTTGATGGAGCGACCGAGGGCGCGCTGCGCGCGGTTTTGCGCGCGGCGGGCGCGGGCGAGGCGGAGTCCGCCGCGAGAATGGGCGCTTTGGCCGAGGAATTCGCCCGCGAGACGCCCTTTCGACGCCGGTTTTTCCGCCTCTTGTCGAAACGGGTCCTAGGGCGGTCCAGCCGGCCCGTCGTGTTCGTTCCCATCTCCCACGACACCGGAGACGAGTCGCACCTGCGCTGCGGCGAGGGCTGGGTTTGGCGCAGCCAAGACGGAGGGCGGATCGCGGCGGTCCGAGCCGCCGAGAAAGAGGAGCGTTGGGAGGGCACGGCCGACGAGTTCGCGGCGCGCTTCGTCTCGGAGAATTTCGTATGACCAGAGGGAATGGTTTGCCGACCGGAAAAGAAGCGATTCCTCCCGGTCGGCGCCGGGCGAGATATGCGCGCCCAGGGCGTCCGAAGAATATGGAGGGCAAACCGTGAGCCGCCAAGTGTTCCGCTCTCTTTCGGATTTGCGGGGCTTCTCGCTCAAGAACTGTCCGGCCATGGAGCACCCTAAGTCAGTCCTGCTCTGTCCTCCGGACTATTTCGACGTGCTCGATGTAAAAAATCCCTACATGATCGGCCAAGCAGGTACCATCGACAAGGCCCTGGCCCGGCGGCAATGGGAGGCCCTGCGCGGCGCCTTCGAGGCCGCGGGCAAGCCGGTCGAGCTTATCGATGCGGTCCCCGGCCTCGAGGAAATGACGTTTTGCTCCAACCAGACGCTGGTGGGCTTGGACGGCGAGGGCCGGCGGACCTGCCTGCTCAGCCAGATGCGCCACCCGCTGCGCCGCAGAGAAATCTCCGCCTACGAGGATTGGTTCGCGCGCCGGGAATACCGCGTCGAGCGCTTTAAAGACTCCACGCGGTATTTCGAGGGCGCGGGCGACGCGGTGTGGCATCCGGGCAAGCGGCTTCTTTGGGGCGGCTACGGGTTTCGTTCTGAGGCCGAATCCTATGATGACGTGGCGCGAGTTTTCGACGCGCCCGTCGTCGCCTTGAAGCTCGTCAATGAGCGTTTTTTCCACCTGGACACCTGCTTTTGCCCGCTCACGCCGGAAGCCGCCTTGATTTATCCCTCGGCTTTCTCAAGCGAGAGCTTGGAGATGATTTTGAAGGCGTTTCCCGTTGTCCTCAGCGCGCCGGAGGCCGAGGCGGCGGGCGTTCTCGCGTGCAGCGCCGCCATCGTTGACTGCCGCACGGCGCTGGTGCCTAAGGGCGCGCCCGTGGTGTCCCGGCAGATCGGCGTGGTGGGGTTAAACGTGGTCGAAGTGGACACGTCCGAGTTCCTTAAGTCCGGCGGAAGCGTCTACGGCCTAAAGACGTTCCTATATTAGGAAGCGCGATGACTCTCGCGGCGAAAATTAAGCGCAAGGCGGCGGTGTTGCGCTGGATTTTTTTGGCAGGTTTTTTGTTCTATGCCGTTGATTTCTTGGCCGCGCGGCCAACCCCGAAAACGGCCGTGGCGGCAGCTGCCTGCGGGCTGGCGTGGCTTTTTTTGTCCAGGAAGAAAATGCGCGAGCTCGATTCGCCCAGGCCGCGCTGAAGGCTAGAGAGCCGACTCGATTTCGCGCAGGCGAATCTTGCGGTTGAGCTGCTCAGCGCCTTCCTTGATCACGCGCAGCTCCAGGTCCATCGTCTCCGAGGCGATTTTCTTGAGCAGCGGGCTTAAGGGGCGCAGAAGAAAGGGGAGGCGATACTCCTCGTCGTTGGATAAAATGGTGCCGCCCGAAACCGAGCGCAGATGGTAGGACGCCCCGGCGAGCCACAGTGGGCCGCCGCGGGACAAGGTCAGGCGCAAGCCGCCGTCGGTTGGGAACTCGGCCTCTAGGGTCGCTTTCCACGGCAGCCCCAGGAACCTCCCGGAGGCCTCGAAGGAGACCTTGTGTTCGTCCCGGCTTTTGAGTTGAACCTGGAATATGCGCCGGCTATATTTGGTCAGGTTGTCGAGGTCGCGCAGATAGAGGCGCACCGACTCGCGCGGAGCGCTGATCATGAGGCGCTGTGAAACCCTGGTCATGGGGAGATTGTATCAAAAAAGGCGATAAAAATTGTTTTCCGTCGGCGTGTCGGAGGGGTGCCGGATTAATTTCCACGTAAGTAGAATATGCCAAACCCCTAAAATGGCCAAAAGGAACGCCGTTCTAGTTGATCTCCGGAGATATTCCGAACATAAATCCATCGCCGGAGCCTGTCTGAAGGGGTGGGCCCTGGCGGATACCCTTCTCCGGGACAGGGTCGATATTGTTCTGCCTAATCCAATGCGCGAGATCGATACGGATGATCTTGTCCGGCAGATTATGGCCCGCCGGCCCCGGCTGATCAGCTTCTCCTGCTACGTTTGGAATATCCAAAAGGTTTTAGAGGTGGCGCGCACCCTCAAGGATGCCGATCCTGAACTCGCCGTACTTTTGGGCGGGCCGGAAGTCTCGCTCTGCGCCGAGGAATTTGTCCGAGGGAATGACCGCGTCGATTACGTGGCCCCCGGGGGGCGAGAAAACTTTTCGAAGCCTTTTACAGAAATTTTCTGCGGAGGGGCCCTGGAGAGCGTCCCCGGTCTCGCCTATCGGGATTCCCGCGGCGTCGTCCGCGCGCCGCCGCGGGGCAAATTGATTTGTCGGCGACTAAATCGCCTTATCTCAACGGTCTCATCGAGCGCGTCCCGCCGTATACGCCGGTTCCCACGCGCGCCATCATGGAGACGTCGCGCGGGTGCCCGTTCACCTGTAAGTTCTGCGAGTGGGGACCGCGCAACATGCGGTACATGCGCTGGAGCGGATCGAAAGCGAGCTGCGCTTTCTTGCCGCGCGGTATTCCACCATTGAGTTTGGCGATTCGGATATCCTGATGCACAAACGGCGGGGCGCCGATAGCATCAAGATTTTCCTAAAGGCCGGCGAGGGAAAGAACTGCGGGCTATTTTTCAACACCAACCCCGTATTCCTGGCGCCCGAGCTTGTTGACCCCATGGCCTAAGATGCAAGCAAATTCGGGCTTTTTGCAGGAGTTCAAACGACAAACCAGAAGGCTCTCGATCGGATCGCGAGAAAAACTGATTTCGGCCAAGTGCGGGCCAACATCGACTACCTGAGGCGCAAGGCCCCGAGGGTTTATCTCGTCATCCCCCTGATATGCGGCCTTCCCGAAGACGACATGGCCGGGTTTCATCGGAGTCTGGAGTGGGTCATGCGCGTCCGGCCCGATTGGCTGACTCTCTACCACGCGCTGGTGCTGCCCGGATCGGATTTCAATCGGGAAGCGGCGGAATTAGGGGGCTGATTTATCAGCGGGAATCTTCCCATCGTGTGATCGTGACTTCCACGATGAGCGAGGAAGATATGCGTGCCGCCGCGGAATTGGCGTTTTATATGGAGGTGTTCGGGGCTCTCCTCGTGCTGGTGGACACCGTTATTCCGCGTTCCGTTCCGGATGACGTTTCCTTAGTCCGGCATTTTCAAAAATGGCTTGAGTTTGTCCGTGAAAAAGGCATCAATCTTTCCTTCGGGGTACCAGTTTCAGAAGTCGACGGCGTGGATCTGCAGGAGAAAGGCATGGAGGTTCCCCTTGAGGCCGTCTGCGCCGGAGCGTCCCTGGCTTAAGAAAAATCTGGAGCGGGCGAAGGGAATCGAACCCTCGTCTGATCCTTGGCAAGGACCCGTTCTACCATTGAACCACGCCCGCGTCGGATTCCGATTATAGATTAAATAGACGAGCCTGTCATCCCAGTTGTATCGTGGGTTGCTCCCGATAGTTCGGGGGCCTATCCAACAAACGGAGGTTTGACAGGCTCTATGCGAGATTATATCAAGACGGCCGTTGGTTGGGACGTGCTGTGCACAACATGCCGCGCCGCGACAACCGCCGCTAACTGATAGAATATTTCCATGCCCTGCATCGCCGTCGAAGGTCTCACCAAGGTATACCAATCTCCGGAAAAAGAGCCCGGCTTTTGGAATTCCGTGCGCTCTTTCTTCAACCGCAAAATTCGCCATGTCCGCGCGGTCGATGGGCTTTCCTTTTCCATCGAAGAGGGCGAGCTGGTGGGCTTTCTGGGCGCCAACGGCGCCGGCAAGACCACCACGCTCAAGATGCTCTCCGGCCTCTTGACGCCGACGTCGGGCGCGGCCACGGTCTTGGGGCGCGTGCCGTGGCGCCGCGAGGCGGAACTCCAGCGGCGCTTTTCCCTGGTGCTGGGACAGCGAAGCCAGTTGTGGTGGGAAATTCCGGCCCAGGAGACGTTCCGTTTGAACCAGGCCATCTACGGAATTCCCGAGCCGGAGTACCGGCGCAGCTTGGGCGAACTCGTCGAGCTTCTGGATCTCTCCGAGTGTCTCAACGTCCCGGTCAAGAAGCTCTCCCTGGGCCAGCGCATGCGCGCGGAGCTGGCCGCCGCGCTGCTGCACCGCCCGGCCGTCTTGTTCCTGGACGAGCCGACCTTGGGCCTGGACGTCATTATGCAGAAGAAAATCCGCGCCTTCATCCGGGAGTATAACGCCCAGCACAAGGCGACCATTCTTCTGACCAGCCACAACATGGACGACGTCTCGGAGCTCTGCTCCCGCGTCGTGGTCATCGAACGCGGCAAACTTCTTTACGATGGAAGCCTGCAGAGCCTGGTCGCGCGCCATGCCCGGCATAAAATCATCCGGGTGGATTTTTCCGGCCCGGCGCCGTCCGATTTGTCCGCCATCGGCGCGGTTGTCTCCAACGGCGGCTCCCGCGCTGTGCTGGAAGTGCCGCGCGAGAAAGTCTCCGAGCGCGCGGCTGAATTGCTGCGCTCCTGGCCAGTGGTGGATTTGACCATCGAGGAAGTTCCCATCGACGACATCGTGCGCGGAATTTTTACCGGCTCCGGGCGCGGCGCGGCTTCCTGAAGCCCCGGCGATGCGCAAGTATCTGGCCGCCTATGAGCTGGCCCTGCAAAACGTGCTGCAGCGGCGCTCCTCCCTGATCATGGATCGCGTCGGCGGCGTGGCGGTGCTGGCCAGCCTTTACTATTTCTGGCTGGCGCTCATGAACGGCCACAAGGGATTCTTCGGCTACTCCAAGGCCCAGATGATCAGCTATGTCCTGGCCATCAACGTGCTGCGTTCCTTCGTCATGACCGGCCGCGGCTGGGAATTGGTCGGCGACATCTCCGGCGGGCGCATCTCCTCTTATCTGGTGCGGCCCATGAGCTACGGCGGCTACAGCTTGGCCCTGGACATGGCGCAAAAAACGGTCTATCTGGGCTCCGCGATCTTTGAGATCGGAATTTTCGCGGCTTTGGTGCGCGCGCAGTTCTATCTGCCCCGGCATTTCGCCGCGTGGCTGGGGTTTGCCGCCACGGTGATTTTATCCTCGCTGCTGTTCTTCGTGATGGAGTTCATGGTGAGCGCCCTGGCGTTTTGGACCTCGGAGTCCGGCGGGCCGCTGTTCTGCTTCGAGCTTTTCATCCAGTTCGCCGCGGGCGCCTTTTTCCCCTTGGACGTGCTGCCCAAGGTCATCCGGCATGTGCTGTACTTGAGTCCCTTTCCCTACCTGGTTTTCTTTCCCATCAACATCTATCTCGAGCGCGTCAAGCCGGGCGAGGCGCTGCGGGTGCTGGCCATCCAGGGCGCGTGGCTGGTCGTCATGCTGTTTTTTGCCTCTCGACTATGGCGGCGCGGTCTGCGCAGCTATGCCGCGGAGGGCGGATGAAGGCGGTTCCCCGCTACTTCGTGATTTGGATGCGCATGGCCGCGATGAGCTTGAAGGCGCAGATGTCGCACCCTTTGGGCTCGGTGGGATTTCTGCTGGGCAAGCTCATCCGCATCCTGTTCTTTTTCGCTTTCGTGGTCGCGATTTTTAAGAACGTTAAGGAACTGGGCGGTTACGATCTCGCTGACATGGCGCTGTTCTTTCTCACATTCAACCTGGTGGATTTGGGCGCGCAGATATTGTTCCGCGGCATCTACGGCGCGCGCCGCGTGGTCGAGGAGGGGGACTTCGACTTCTACCTGGTCCAGCCCTGCTCGCCGCTTTTCCGCATCATGTTCGCGACGCTCGACTTCCTGGATTTGGCGACCGCGCTGCCGGTGCTGGTGCTTTTAGGGATGGTTTTCGAGCGCCTTCCGGCCTTGGGCGCGGCGCGCTACGCCCTCTACGCGCTATTGACGCTTAACGGCGTGGCCATCGCGCTGGCCATCCACGTCCTTGTGGCGGGCTTGGCCGTGCGCACCCAGGAACTTGAGAACAGCATATGGGTGTACCGCGACTTGATGTTCATGGGAAAGTTTCCCACCGACATCTACGGCCCGGTCGCGCGCTGGGCCTTGACCTTCGTCGTGCCCGTGGCGGTCATGTGCACGTTCCCGGCCAAGGCTTTGCTGGGACTGCTCTCTCCTGGATGGATTCTCTACTCCTTTTTCTTCTGCCTGGCCCTGCTTGCCTTCGCGCGGCGTTATTGGCTAAACTCGGTAAGTCAGTACACGTCCTCGTCAAGCTGATGAACGGACCCCTCCGGCGCTACCATCAACGTTTTTCCTGTGATCTTCCCGTGGCCGTCTATTCCGAGGCCGCGCGGGATCCCCTGGGAACGGGACGCTTCGTGGACATCAGCATGGGCGGCGCGGCGCTGGCGTGTTTCGTGGATTTGCACCGCGGCTCTTCCTATGAGTTCGAAATAGGCGAGCCCGACGCGCGCCGTCGCGACAAACTGCGTCTCTCCGGCATCGTGATCTGGCAGTCCGCCCCACCCACCCGGTCCTCCAAGCCCGAGCGCCGCTACGGCGTCAACTTCAGCCTGACCGGCCGACAAGAAGGCCTCTTGAAGCGCTTTATCGACATGGTGCGCATGGAGCGTTGGCCCAAGGACGAGGAGTCGCCCCGCGATTATTGGAGCGTCTAATAAGTATTAGGGATAAGAATGACCATGAGAAAAATACTGGGTTCGGTCCTGATTTTGGCCTTGGGCCTTCCCGTCCTAGCCCAGCAGGTTTCGGCGCCCCAAATTCGGTCCGATACGCTTCCCGCGTTGAATATCTCAAGCCAGGAGGCTGTGAGCGTCGCCAGGAAGATTTGGGCGAATGAATTCCATCCGATACAAAATTTAGCCGGCCTCACTGATTGGGATCCGACCGAGGCCTTCCCATCGCTGGGCATCGGCCACTTTATCTGGTATCCGCCCGGGCCGCACGGGCCTTTCACGGAAGTTTTTCCGATGTATCTGGCTTTTCTGCGGGAGAAAAAAGTCGCCTACCCGGCTTGGCTTGACGCCTCGCCGCACTGCCCCTGGAAAAACCGCGTGGAATTCAGACGCGATTTTCACTCCCCGCGCATGGAAGAACTGCGCGCGTTCTTGGCGCGGACCACGGGCGAGCAAGCCCTGTTCATGGCCGATCGCCTGCGAAAGGCTTTGCCGCGGATGCTGCGAAGCGTTCCGCCCCAGCGTCGCGCGGCAGTGCTGGCGCAATTCATGCGCGTCGCGCGGAGCCCTGGTGGATGGTATCCGCTCATTGACTACCTTAACTTTAAAAACGCGGGCACGCTTGCTTCCGAGCGTTACAAGGGGCAAGGGTGGGGGCTTTTGCAGGTTCTGGAGGAGATGAAGGGCTCCGGCTCGGGGCCGCAAGCCTTGAAAGAGTTTTCCCGGGCCGCGGAATTCGTGCTGGAGCGGCGCGTGCGCAATTCTCCTCACCATAAGCACGACGCGCAATGGCTGCCGATTTGGAAAATCCGCGCCGCCAGCTATGCGAAGGCGCGGTAACCCGAAAAGATCTTTGATCGCCTAGCGGCGCCCGGCGCGCGGCTTAAATCCCGCGAGCCCGCTGCCCATCTTGTAAAGGCCGGGAATATTAACGGGCAATTTCCCGCCGGGGACGGCGGCGCCGAAAAGAACTTTTGCCAAGGCCTTCATGGAGGCCGGAGTGATCCCGTAAATGCATATCTGCGCGGCGGCTCCGGGAAAATCCTTGAGATCGTACGGGTCCATAAGGCTGACCACGATGATCGGTTTTTTTAGGGCTCGCAGTCGATTGTAAAGTTCAACCTGGAGTTTGTTATCGAGGCCGCCGTCTTTGTAGGCGCCGAAGATGATGACGCCTGCGCCCGTGGCCTGCTTAACCAAGCCGTCCGAGTCCTCCGCGCTGGGCCAGGGCAGGAACTGGGAAAGCTCGGTTCTGCGGTGATGCCGCGCGAGCGCCCGGCCGAAGGCGTCTACGTCCGGGGCGAAGCGATCCGCGCGGTTGATGAGCGCGGCCAGGGTCTCGCCGTCCGGGAGCTTAAGCGGGAGCAGTCCGCCGGGATTGCTTAGGAGCGTGACGGATTTCTCCGCCATTTTTTCCGCCAGTCGCCGGCCGGCCGGCGCGCCCACCGATTTCCAGGAGTCGGGATTGCGGGAAAGCGCGCCCAAGAGCCCGGCTCGCTCCTTGAGCTTGAGAATGCGCCGGACGGACTGGTCCAGGCGTTTTTGGGAAATCCGTCCGTCCCGCACGGCGGCCAGCACCGTGGCGTAGCTTTCAGGAAGATTTTTCTTGCCGATGAGAAGAAGATCGCAGCCCGCCAAAAAGGCGCGCAGGGCGGCTTTGGGGATTGTGTAGGCGTTGGCGATGGCGCCCATGTCCAGGCTGTCCGTGACGATGACGCCCTGAAATCCCAGCTTGCGTCGCAGCTCGCCGTCCAGGACGGCGCGGGAAAGCGTGGCGGGCAAATCGGGGTCCAACGCCGTCATGACGATATGCGCGGACATGATGGCTGGGGCGCCTGCCGCGATGGCGGCCTTAAAAGGTGGAAGATCGATTTTTTTCCAGGCGGCCAGCGGCCGGTCGATGACGGGAAGCTGCTTGTGGGAATCAGTCTTGGTGTCCCCGTGTCCCGGGAAATGCTTGGCGACCGGAATGATCCCGGCCTTCAAGTATCCGCGGATGGCGGCGGCGCCGAGCGCGGCGACCTTGGCGGGATTTTGGCCGAAAGATCGAATGCCGATGACGGGGTTTTGAGGGTTGCTGTTGACATCGACGACGGGAGCGAAGTCGACCTGGATTCCCAGGGCGCGCAACTCGCGCCCGTTGATGTAGGCCGCTTTTTCCGCCAGGGCCGGCGAGCCTGTCGCGCCCAGGGCCATGTTCGAAGGAAATAAAGTTGCGCCGTAAAGAGGTTCGGTGAACAGCGGGCCGCTTTCGTAATCGGCGGCGATGAGCAGGGGCACGCGGGACGGTGCCATGTCGGTCCAGGAGCGCATTCGCCGCGAGAAGTTCTCGGCTTGCTCCCCCGTGAACTTGTGCCAGCGCAGCAGGACGGCGCCGACCTTGCCGGACTGGATGAAGGGTTTGTCCTGCGCGGCGATGTCCGTGTCGGCGGCGATGACGAAGAGTTGGCCGACTTTTTCCTGGATGGAAAGCTTCCGCATCAGCTCGTCCACCTTCCCGGAGGGAGAGGCGAGAAGCGCGGAGGGCGCAAGGAGAAGAAGCACAATGAGCGCATGAAATGTCCTCTGACGCATAGACCCAGCATAGTTTAGATCATTCATAATCGCAATATTTACATAACAGGGAAGCTCTAAAATACAAGGCGAAAATGGCGGTTCTGCGCGGTCGTATCATCGCTTGCCTCTTGGCTTTTTGCGCGGCGTTGGCTCCCCTGGGAGTCGCCGCCCAAGCCCTTTCGTCCGCCCAGCAAAGCCTTTTGTCGCAGTATCGGTACCAAGTCAAGCCCGACGGCAGCGTGTGGGCGCCGGACGCCGCGGCGCCTCTTGATGCGTCGAGTCTGCAATCGGCGCTCTCCCGCGCGGCCGGCGCGCAGAGGCTCAAGGCCCTTTTGCAGGTCGATATGATTTTGGATCAAAGCGGCGGCAAGGACAATCTTACGCCGGAGCAGACCGAGCGGATCAAGGACATCCTGCGCAAGAACTGGACCTATTTTCCGGAAGCGTCCCGGGCGGACATCTCCGGCTACTTCTCACCCGAGGAGATCGACTCCTTGGATGCCGAGGCGGCGGCGCCCGCGGCGAACCCGGCTTCTCTTGTCGCGGCTCCGGCGCCAGTTCCGGAAGACTCTGCTCCAGCTGCCGCTCGCGCCGCCTCCGATTCTCTAGCGCCCGCGGAGCAAACTGTCTCCCCTGCGGTCGCGACGGCCGTTCCAGTTCCGGTGCTAGATAACTCTTCGGATGCGGATTCCGCGCAGAGCCTTTCCATGAGCCTTCCAGCGCAGGCTACCGTTCCGGCGGCGCCCAGCGCGACGCCAATTGCGGCGCCTCCTCCTCCGCCTGTAGCGTCAAGCGCGCCCGTGCCTCCTGCGCCAGCGGCCATTGCCGCCGTCCCGGCTCCGGCGCAAGTTCCGCAATCTCCCGCGGTCGCCGCGTCCGCCGCCGCCTCTGCGGCGCCGGTCCCGCCGCTTCCCGCGCCCAAGCCCGCGCAGGTTTCGGCGCCGCCGTTGACGTCCGAGGCATCCTCGGCTCCGGTCGCGGCGCTGGTTTCGCCGGTTCTTCCCTCGACCAGCGCGCTGCACCCCGCTCCGGCGGCTCCCATGGCCGCGCCCGTGGTAACGGTGGTGGGCGCGCCCGCCCGGGCCGTCCAGGAGATGCGCGTGCTCGCCGCTGGTTCCGCGGGCAGGGCCGGTTCAACGGCGGGACCGGGCTCGGTCGATTTTCAGATTTTCCCGCTGCCTCTGCCGTCCGCGCCTCCCGCGGTAAGCGCCCAAGACGTGGAGAAGCTTCTTCAAAACGCGCCTTACACGCAGGAGGTGGTCTTTCTCCTGCGCCAAATCGAGCAAAGGGCGGGCCTGGGCCGCAATCGCGCCCTGGGCTTTTTGCTCTCCCAGATTCCCGCCATCGTCGTCGCACCGCGGCGCTGCGGCGCGGCCGCGCGCGGGTGCTTGGAGACGCAGACCGATGCGCGAGGAGAGACGCTCTACACCGTTGTTTTGGACCCCGGGCCGCTGCTGGTGCGTCGCGGCGCGCTCTGGTTCAAGCACGACGTTCTTCTTCCCGATGCGCCGGAATTTTATTCCCGACGGCACCTGAGCGTCCCGGATTTTAAGGCCAATCAAGGCGATGCCCTGGCGCAAAGCGTCCAAGACGGGTCGTGGGGCAAGACCAGCGTTTACGCGGACGGCAGCCGTCGCGGAACCTATTCGCGCGAGGAGATGGCGGGGACGCTTCTTAAAGAGCTTCTCCTGGCCGACGCCGCTCAAGAGGGCTGGGATGCCTCGCCCTACTATGCCCAGGTCTATGCCAGGACGGCTCAGGAGATTTTCTACGCCGGGGAAGCGGCCCGGGCCAAGGGCGGCGATTTCCTGGACCCGGACGCGCTGCTCCTTTACCAGCGCTGGGAAAACGATCCTGATTCCCTACGCGACGAACTGGTTCACTCCCTCTCCGCGACGCGCGCGGGCCTGCCGGATTTCCTGGGCCGGCGCTGGGATATTCCAGCCTCCGGCTTGTCCAATCCCACGGACTGCGAGCTGCGCGTTTCCGCCGAAAGCATGGATGAGGCGAAGGCTAGGGAGGCGGCCATGAAGGAAGACGCGGCCGCGCTGGAGCGGGCGGGCTTCGTCACGGCCAAGCAGGCCGCGTCCTCGGATGAGGCGCTTTCCGCCGCGGCGACGTCTTTGCGTTCCGATCCGCTGCCGGCCGCGCAGTGCCTGAGTTTCCAGCAGAGAAAGGAGATGGGGCGCCGGCTGGCGCTGTCCCTGGCCGGGCGCGCCTACGCCGCGCAAAGGAAGTTTTTCGGAGTCCGCAAATGAGCAGAAAAGCGTTTTTTATCGCGTTCGCGATCTCATGGGCCGCGGCGTTTTTTCCGGGATCCGGCCGCGCCGCCGGAACGCCCTACGCGCCCTCCTCCGGGGATTTTTCCTGCCTGCTGCCGCCGGGTTGGACGGCGTTCGAGGAGGAGGGCGGCGCCTTGGCGCACATTCTGGGGCCGCAGAGTCCCTTAGGCGACTACCGCGCCGGCATCGACATCGAATTCATGCAGGACGGCGGCGCGGGCTTCGTGCCCTACAAAAAAGAGATCGATTATCTGCGCAACGGCGGCGCGGGAGATCACGTCGATTCCACTTTGGTCCAGGCCCTGCGCATCTCGGGCACCTTGGGGCGCTATTTCGAATCGAACGTGACCAGGACGCTGCCCGACGACCGGCTGCCCGCCGTTCAGGCGACGCTGCACCACTTCACCGCCTTCGTTCCGGTTCCGCAGGGGCAGAGTTACTACCTCATCGACCTTTCGTCAAGCGAGAGCACCTACCTGAATTATCGGGGGCTCTTTATGGAGTTCCTTAAGTCCTTCCGGGCCCGGCCGTAGCACTGGGCGCGCTTAAGGGAAATTGCTTTAGCGCCCGGCGCAGGTTTCCGCGGTTTTCGCGCAGCAGGCGCCGCGCGGGGACGCGGCCGAGATTCAAGCGCGCGCGCAGCACGGCCAGCTTGACGTTGCGCCCGGAGTCCTCGAAGAGAGCTTGGGCGCGCGCGGGCGAGGTTTTGCCCAGGAGCTGGACCAGGCGCAGCGCGCGCAGGCGCAGCTTGCGTGAGGCGGGCTTCAAGTCCACCATCCAGCCGTCGTAAACCTTGCCCAGGCGGATCATCGCGGTGGTGGTCAAGGCGTTCAAGACCAGCTTCGCCGCGGTGCCGCTTTTAAGCCGCGTCGAGCCGGCCACGATTTCGGGGCCGACGCGTGGAGAGATGACGATGTCCGCGGCGCGCGCGGCGGCCAGGCGGTTGGAGGTGACGAGCACCGTGCGGCAGCGGGCTCGCCGCGCGGCCTGAAGCGCGGCGCGGGAAAAAGGGGTCACGCCGCTGGCGGCGACGGCGATGAGGATGTCCTTGGGGCCCAGGCCCGAGGCCGCGGCCTCTCCCGCGCGCGCGTCGTCCTCCGCGCCTTCCTTGGAGGCGAAGACCGCGTTCTTGCCTCCGGCCATGGCCGCGCGCAGGAGCGACGGCGGCGTGTTGAAGGTGGGCGGGCATTCGGCGGCCTCCAGGACGCCCAGGCGCCCGCTGGTTCCCGCGCCCACCAAGAGCGCGCGCCCGCCGTTTTCCAGGCGGCGGCGTAGCTCCTCCGCGGCGCGGGCGATGTTCGCGCTCTCGCGGCCCACGGCGCGCACGGCCGCGGCGCTCTCCTGGTTCATCAGGCGCACGATGTCTTGCGGGCTCTTAAGATCGATGCCGCGGCTTTTGGCGTTGAGCTTTTCAGTGGCAAGGCGGGCGTAGATGTGGGCGCCGGTCGCCACGTTATAGGGACGGCGTCGGCGGCGCGGCCGCCGCCGGAGAACTGACGTCGATTTGGCCCGGCGCCGCGCCCGAGGAAGGGAATACGGCCGTTCCCGGATTGACCGGGGCCTTGAGCCAATCGAGAATGCGCTCCGAGGTGGAGCGGTCGAAGAGGAAATCGGCGGGCAGGCGCGTGGAGATGAGCGTGGCATCGGCCTCCCCCGCGGAGAGCTTGGCGACGGCGAAGATAAGAGGCGCGGCGTCGGCGACGCCGCGATCGCTGCGGGAATAGGCGACGAGAATGGGCCGGCTGCCGTAGGCGCGCAGGGCGCTGATAATGGGCACGTTCTCGCCGTTCAAGGTCGGCGAGAGAAGGGCCACCAGCGAAACTCCCGGGTGGATGGCGGCGTAGCGCGCGGCCAAGGACGCGCCCAGGCCGTTGCCGATGAGGCCGACGGAAGAGGGGGCCACGCCCGCCGAGCTCAGGAAAACCGCGGCGGCGTCCACGTCGCGGCTCATGTCCATGAAATCGTTGTCGCCGCGGTCGGAGCTGAACTGCCGCCAAGACAGGGTCTTGCCTTCGGGCCCCAGGGTGCTACCGCCCTGCCCGCGCAAATCGACGGCCAGGACGCCGTAGCCGGCGCGCGCCAGAACGTGGGCCAAGTCGGACCAGACGTCTTTTTTTTGCCCCGCGCCGGGAACGAGGATAAGCGTCAAAAATCCCGGCTTGGCCGGACGGAACCGCGCGGACAAGGTCCAGCCGTCTGAAGTCGTGAACTGCTCCGGCAGACCGGGAAGAGTGGGGATGGAGACCGAGACGGGCGCGGTGGAGGCGTTGGCCGCCGCGGCGGCGCGGCGCGGCGCGCCCAGGCCCGCGAGGCCCAGGGCCAGCGCGGCTAAGAAGGCAGTATTTCTGCGGGCTTGAACCATAGGGCGATTTCCCGCGCGGCATCGGCGGCGTTGCCCGAGGCGTGGATGACGTTCTCGAACTGGCCCTTGGTGGTCACGCGCCCGAAAGAGCCGCGGATAGTGCCGGGCGCCGCCTCCTCGGGATTGGTCGCGCCCGCGATTTGGCGCACGCGCGCGATGGCGCCCTCGCCGCGGTAGACCAGCGCCAGGACGCGGTGATCCTTGAAGCCGTGGAACTCGCCGCGGATGTAGCGGATGAGGTTCTCGAAAAAGGGCTTGTCCGCCAAATCCTGGTAGTGCTTGCGGGCCAAATCCTCCGACACCGAGACCATCTTGGCCGCGACCATCTCCAGACCCGCGGCGTCCAGGCGGTCGATGGCCATCCCCGTGAGCCGGCGCGCGGCGCCGTCTGGTTTGATGAGGATGAGGGTTTGCTCGATGGGCATGGCGTGCGTCTCCTTGGATGAATCTTAGCGTATTCTATCTGTTTGGCCGAGGCCGATCAAATGGCTCCGCGGTTCGCGCGCCTGGCGTCGCGGGCCAGCCGCTTTTTCTCGTCCCGCGGCAAGGCCTTGATGCGGGCTTCCTCGACCAGAGCCCCGGAGCGGGTAAAACCTTGGGCGGCGTAGACCATCGTCACGGGCCGGCGCGTACGGGTATAGGCTGCGCCGCGGCCCGCGTTGTGCTGGGCGATGCGCTTGGCCACGTCCTTGGCGATGCCGGTGTAAAGGGTCTGATCCGCGCAGCGGGCGATGTAAACGTTCCAGTCCCGCGGCTCTTCCGGAGCGAGCCCGGTCTGCGCGAGAATCGAAATCATCCGGCGGTAGACGGGTTTCACGCGAGTATTATAAAAAATTGGACCGGGTCTTTTTACCGGTTGATCCTGGGGCTAAAGTCCCAGGCATGATGGCAGTTTCCTGTTTTACACTGTGTACATGAACGAAAGGACGGGGGCGCGGGCGCGGAGAATTGCCGCCGTTTTGTCCGCCGCGGCTCTTTTCGTGGCGGCGGGACCGGCCAAGGCGGCCTTGCCAGAGTCCTTCTTGGCCGAGCTTGGCGCCGCGCAAACTCGTTTCCTCACGGAGTCAAAGACCCTGACAGCGCTTCAAGGCAACCCCGTCACGCCCGGTCCGGTGGAGTTGCCGCTCAAGGATGGCACTTGGCGCGCGGATGTGGATTGGAGTTCCGATCCGGAGGACGGGGAGGACGTCCTGGCCGCTCACTTGGCTTTTACTCCCGACGCGGCGGCGCCTGTGTGCCGCAGCATCCGCATCATCCAGGTGGCGAATATGCAGGTGAGCCCCGGCAAACCCTACCAGTGGCTGGCGCTTTCAGGAGAGACCGACCGCAATTTAACGCGCACGCCCGCCGGCTACTATGTCGATCATGAGGCCGCCAACTGCTCCAAAGGCAAGCCCTGCTCTCCTTATTACCGCGACTCCTGGGCTTTGCCCGATGAGTCGCACGATGGGCAAAACCTTCCCGGCCACGTCGTTTCCTCATCCATCGCCGACTATCCTTTCGGTTGGGGTAATTTCGATCGGATTTCCTTGGAGACCTGCGCTCGCTGCGTGGACAACGGGCAGTTTCTGGGATGCGCCACATGGGGCGCATTTTGGCCCCTGATCGGCAACCGCCCTCCGCCCTTTACGTCCGCCGCCGCCAACGTGCCCTCGGCGTCCTTTATGGCCGCGTTGCGGCTCTTTGACTCCTTCTACGGGATGCCCAAGCCCTAAGCGGCGGCGTGCTCGCTCTCGACGAGTCTGCCTAAAACGCTTTGAGCTTTCCGGTTCTCGTCAACCGAAATTGCCAGCCGGGCCTGTCCGGCGCCATCGGCCGTCACGTAGAGACTCTCGATTTCGATTCCTTCGTTGGTCAGGCTGCGGGCCAGCTCATCGAACCGGCCGGGCTGATTCGGTAGTTCAAGCACAAAGATCTGCTTATCGAACGTCGTATAGCCGGCGTCGGCCATGAAATGACGAACCGCCTTTGGATCTTTTTCGGGATTCAATATGAAGCGGACGATTGTTTCCTCGGCGCATTTGTCGACCATGAGTCCGGCAATGTTGAGCTGCTGGGCGCCCAGGATGTGAGCTAGGCGCGGCAGCGCTCCCGGTTCGGTTCGCAAGGTTACGCTGAACTGCGTCGCTTTGTGGGGCATGGCTTATCTCCTATTATTCTGTCGTTTTTAGTTCGGGGCGCGGCAAAAGGCCGCCCGCGTTCTCCATTAATGAATGCAGGGAATTAAAAAATCGGGTGATCCAATAGGTCCACATAAAATTTTCTTGGACCTATGGTCAGCATCTTGCCGTGGCGGGTTTTGATCATAACGACGATCTGATGCGGGCCGGGCTTGTAGTACGACCAATCGTGCCAGTAATAACCCAGTGCCCCCGCGCATAGAAACGGAGGCTCCCTGTCGACGTATATCTCGACTTTCTCGATATCGTCGCGCGCCTCCCTGCTGGTTTCGACGCGGAAGGTATACTCGTCCCGGGTAATTCGTTCGTTTTCCCTAGGCTGCTTGAGGGTGGCGGGCAGGACCGCCGTTTTTGTGATCATGGCTTTTAACCTCCTGGGGTTTTATTCCCCGATCATTGTAGGCGCGACAGAGGGCCAAAGCCATGGAGAAAATGTAATTTTATTGTGTCAAAAAGCGGCCCCGCTGCGCGGAAGCGGATGAATGCGCCCGTCGAATAAGCGGAGGGCTGTGAACGTTTTTTGACGGCGACAGGCACCCTGCCGCTAGAAGCAGACGTAGCCGCAGTAGGTAGTGCCGGATGAGGCGAAGCCCTGAATCCAGCCCGTGGCCGCGTCATAGTGGCAGCCGTTATCTTCGTAGCGCCCGCAGCTGCCGCCGCCGTTATGAAGGTGGCGGGTGAGGAAAGCGACGCAGTTAAGGTTTGCCCCGATGAACTTCATGTTGCTCCAGGTATCAGGGCCGCAATTCGCGCCTAAAAGAGGACTGGGAATCTCGCCGCCCGAGGCGGAGCCGCTTAAGGATTGCCGCGTGGGAGGGCTTCCCTGGCAGGCCATGAAGCCGTGTTTGGATGAATCGTAGTAGAGTGCGCCTTCGTTGGCGGCCGAGCAGGCGCGCGTCGCCGGCGACGTCTAGTTCAGCCTGCGGCTTGGTCGTGCCCACGCCGGGCGAGCCGCGCGAGGGCTTGCGCGCAGATGGATGTCTAGTTCTGCCGGCGTTGGGTGGAATAAGGACCTCATGACCTAACGATAACGGGCGGGCAACTTAAATTCGAGGGATTGATTTCCCGGCGATGGTTTTCTAAAATTTATCTGCTATGCGCTATTCACAAATGTTGAGTCTGGTCCGGGAGACCGGGCTTTCCCCTGAGCGCGCGGCCCCCTATTTCGGGCTTTCCGGGATGACCCTGCGGCGCTGGCAGGAAAAGCCCCTACGCGGCGATCTCCCCGAGCCCTATGCCTCGGCCTGCGCCAAGGCAGTCCACCGGCTCGTGGCCGAGGGCATGGTTTCCCCGGATTCGGTCGCGGTCGGCGAGATATTGAAGGAGAGCGGGGAAGCCCTGCAAAAGTCGGTGGAAAAAACCCTGGGGCTCGCGCCCAATTTTTTAGCCGATGCGGCCAACAATTCGGATGTCCTGGAGTCCGGCTTGTCCCGCATCGGCTCCGATTCACAGCGTCGCGCCGCGGTCGAGCGGCAAAAAAACCGCATTTTCTCCTTCGCCGCCTGGGGCCAAGGTTGGAAGCGCTGCATCTCCAAGCTCATGGAGGTCATCCGCTCGCCCGATCTGAGCTTGGCGGATAAGCTTGTCGCCTACGGCGCGTTTTTCTACCTCATCACGCCCTTTGATCTCATCCCGGACACCATTCCGGGCATCGGTTACTTGGACGACTTCGCGATTTTGAGCCTGGCGCTGCTCTACTATGAGCGCCGGTTCAGGAAAAAGAAAATTAACACGGAGAAGAAATGAAAAAAACCGGCATCGGCGCGGCGGGCGTGACGGCCTGCGCGCTATCCTTAATTTTTACGGCGGGCTGCGCCCATATGCAGAAAACGGCCGCGGTGACGACGGCGCCCGCCAACGCGGCGGCCGCGACCAACGCCTCCGAGCCGGTGGTGCGCGAGAGCGTCATACGCTCGATTCCAGAGTTGAAAACCGTTCATTTTGCCTACAACAGCGCGGACTTGAGCGCCGCGACGCGGGCCATTTTACGCGCCAACGCGGCTTGGCTCAAGGAGCACGTCAACACGACCGTGCAGGTCAGCGGCAATTGCGATCAGCGCGGCACCGAGGAATATAACTTGGCCCTGGGCCAACGCCGGGCCGAGGCCGTGCGCCGCTACTACTCGCTTTTGGGCGTTACGCCGCACCGCGTCGCGACGATTAGCTACGGCAAGGACAAGCCGCTCTGTGGGCAGATGACGCAGGCGTGCTGGCGGCAGAACCGCAGGGCCGAAACCCTGCTGGCCGAGCCCGCGGGCGTCGCTGGAAAGTAGCCGCGCCGCAGCGCAATTGTCTCCAACCATTCAATGTGCTAAAATTGCCGTTGCTTTCCGGCGGTTTTTTAGTCGGCCACGGCCCGCCGGCAGCGAACGATTACGGGCCTGTAGCTCAGCTGGGAGAGCGCCTGCATGGCATGCAGGAGGTCAGCGGTTCGATCCCGCTCAGGTCCACCAGTTTTTCAGCGCCCGGCTGCATTAAGGAAGGGCCGCAGGTCTAACGCTCGGACGACGCTTCCTGGCGGGATTTTTCGTTCTTTTCCTCCATCAATCCCGCCTTCTCCATGAGCGCAGGCTCAGACATCTTGAGCCCCCAGAACACGAAGACGCTGATGAGGCCGGGGACGATGAAGTAGGCGATACGATAGATGAACACCGCGACTAGGGCCGTGGCCCAGTCGATGCCCAGGCTCTGGTAGACCGCGGCCATGGAACCCTCGACCGCGCCCAGGCCTCCGGGCAAAATGGGGATCAAGGTCGCGGCTTGCCCCGCGGTAAATCCCGCCGTGAGGCTGCCCACCGAGAGGTTGACGCCCACCGCGCGGAAGCAGCAGTAGAGCGAAGTCATGGCGCAGAGCCAGTCCGTGCAGGTGTAGGCGATGGTCATGCTCAGGCGCTTGGGGCTTTGTCGCGCGCGCTCCAGGCCGCCGTTTAACTGCTCCTCGAACTGGGCGAACTCCTCGCGCGGGATGCCTGGCCGCGAGAACCAGTAGGCCGCGCGGTTAAGCCAGTGGAACACGCTCTGGAAGATGCGGCTGCGCAGGCGGTAGTTGAAGAAGAAGACCATGAAGGGCACGGCGGCGCAGACCAGCAGCACCAAGCCCAGGGCGCTTTCCATGATGGCGATGCGTGCGCCCCGCATGTGCAGGAAAAGATAGAGAAAGCCCTGGCCCAGGATAACGGCCAGCACGATGTAGATGATGGCCGAGGTCAAAACCGAGGCCGTGACCGTGGCGCCGTAGGGGACGTTCCTTTTGCGCAGCAGGTGAGCCTTCAGGGCAAATCCGCTGGCGCCCGCCGAGGAGACGAAATAGTTGACCGAGGTCGAAACCAGCGCGATGCCCAGCAGCTCGGCGAAGGAAAGGGAGTAGCCCAGGATGAGCAGGACCTCGTCCAAGGCCAAGCCGACCATGGTGTAGCTGCCCAGGGCGCAGGCGGTCGCCAGCCAGGCCCAGCGCCACTCGATGCGCGAGCCGATGACCAGCAGCTTGGAGACGTGGATGAGGATGAGGTAGGCCAGAATGGCGGCGGAGAGCAGGATGCCGCCGGCCATGACGGCGATTTTGGAGAATTTCCCGCGGCTGCGCTCGGCGCTCATGGCTGGGACGCCGAGCCGTTTTCCATCTTCTGCAGGCCCGAGAGCCACCGGCTGGAGAGATAGTCGTTGGAGCCGCCCTGCGTTTCCAGGGACTGCCACTGCGCCTCGAAGTTGGGATACCGGCGGCCGATCATCTTATAGAGGGCGGCCGCGCCCAGGACGGGCATCAAAAGTCCCAAAAGCGCGGCCCAAATCCAAAGGCGCGTGCGGGGGTTGGGCGCGTAGGTCGGGCCCTGGGCCTCGCGGGTCTCGCGCAGTTCTTTGTAGAGCACCGCGATCATGGCCAGCGGCAGCGGGGAGATGAGCGCGCCGATGATCCAGCCCAGCACGGGAATGAGGCCGGGCAAGAAGCCGATGAAGCCGATGGCGATGAGGCGCAGAAACACGTCCCACCAGCGCCCGCGCACATAATAGAAGCTTTTCTCCATGGCCGCCATGCCGGAAATTCCCTCCGCCACGCAGCCAATGGTGGCCACGGATAGGGCCGCGGAAAGATAGATGCCCGGCACGACGAAAAGGCAAAAGCCGGAGAAGACCAGCAGGAAAAAAAGGATGTAGGTCCAGGAGAAGGGCACCACCTTGTTCCAGCTTTTCTTGATGCAGCCCAGCACGTCCGGGGCCGAGGGAGAATCGTCCAGGACCGCCTCGAACATGGCGATGGGCGTCCAGGAGGAGAGCCAGAAAAACGCGAAGATCGCGGCCAGCGCCGCCAAGGCCGCCAGGGGGATGGTGGGCACGTGGCCCCAGAGAGAAACGGCGCACAAAATGGGAATCGCCGCGCCGGCCAAGGCCGCGGCCGCGCCCAGGGCGGTGATGGAGATGGCCACGGTCCAGCGGGCTTTGAACAGGCGCCACGCCGCAGAGAAAAAATCCGGAAGGTCCGGAAGGCTCTGGAGCGCGCCTTGACTCGCCATGGCTCCTTATTATATCAACTAGGCATTGGAGACGCGGTTGAAAGATAATATTCTGCCGGCCGGCGCGGCGTTCGCGGCGCTGCTTTTGTCCGGCTGCTGGATGGGCCGCGGGGTTCCGGCCGGGCCGCCGCCTCCCTGGGCCGCGCAGGGCACCGGCGTTTTCGAGCAGGGCGGGACACGGCGCTTTCAGGGCGTGGGGAAATTTTCAGCCGCGGCCAAGCCTAAGATTCTTAATCAAGGGGCCGACGACCAAGCCCAAGCCGCCCTAGCCGGCGTCATGAACGGCTACCTCGACATCCTGACGGTGGACATGAACGTGGCGGCCTCGACCGCGTCCGCGGCTCCGTCTCCCTTGAGCGACGACGCGGCCGCCTCTCTGCGCCGCGCGTCCCTGGAGGCCATGAGGAGCCGCGCGCAAATTCCGGAGCGCTGGCAGGAGCCCGGCTCGGCGTGGTCTCTGTGCGAACTGGATTTTTCGGATTTCAAGAATGGCGTCGTCTCAAGCCCGGGTTTGGCCGTGAGCGCGACGTCCTATTTCACCTTGAACGCCGACGCGGCGTTTAACAAGCTGCTTGCGCGGGAAAACCCGGCGGCGGCTCCCGCTATTTCCACGACGACTGTTTCGGCCGTTTCCACCGCGGCCGCCTCCGCCCTGCCCGCCGCGCCGCCCAAATCCCGCTGACCGCGCGGGCTTACTGAACCAGCTTCAAGGCGTCGACAAAGCCGTGGCCTTCGCCGTTGGCCTGGACGCCGGGGAGTTCGTGCGCCGCTTTCTGGAGTTGGGAGAGCACGCCGTCAGGGCCGCCCAGTCCCAGGTAGCCCTGCGACAAGGACAGCGCGACCAAGCCCGTGACGTGCGGCGCGGCCATGGAGGTGCCGGAAATGTTGGCGTAGCCGCCGTGAAGCCACGCGGAGAGAATGTCCTGGCCCGGCGCGATGAAGGCGACTTGCGGCCCCACGCTGGAGAAAGGCGCCAGCTTGTTGTTGGAGTCGCTGGCCGCGACCGCGATGGCGTAGGGATAGGCGCCGGGGTAGCTCACCGGTCCGCCGCTCGCGTTGCCGGCCGCGGCCACGATGACCGTGCCCTCGAACGCGGCGTACTCGACGGCCTGCTCCAGGGCCTCGCTGGGCTTGTCCGTGCCCAGGCTCATGTTGGCCACCGGGATATGTTCGTTGGCGGTCCAGATGACGCCTTTGATGACGTCGCTCAAGTCCCCGCTGCCGTCGGCCGAGAGCACCTTGACGGCGTAAAGCTTGGCGTGAGGCGCGACGCCCACTAAGCGTTCGCCGTCGGCCGCGATGATGCCGGCCACGTGGGTGCCGTGGCCGTTGTCGTCCTTGTAGCCGGCGCGAAGGCCCGAACCCGTGATGGCGTTGTAGCCGCCCGCCACGTTCATGGAGAGATCCGGATGAGTGTAGTCGATGCCCGTGTCGATGACCGCGACCTTGACCCCGTCGCCTTGGGTGTAGTTCCAGGCCGCGGGCGCGTCGACGCGCGCGACATTCCAGGTGATGCGGTTGCGGATTTCCTGGGCCAGGAAGTCGCGGTTCGAGTCCGCGGGCAGGACCAAGCGGCGCAGGCCCAGCGCGCTTAAGGACGCCTGGGCGGGGAAGGGCGTCGTCTCAAATGAAATCGGCTCCGACTCGATCCACTTGGTCCGGTAGTCCTTTTCGATGGAGAGGATGCTGGGCGACGCGGCGGCGAGGGATTTGAGCGGGGCCGGGAATGTTCCGTTTTGCTTTTCGGCCACGACCGCGATGAAGGATCGGGCCTGGTCCGAACTCTCGATGTTTCCGACTCCCGTCGCGTCCATCGCGGAAATGGCCTGTTGCCGGGCGAAAATCGAGGTCCCCGGCTTGAATGAGACGATGACCTTCCGAGGAGCGCTTTGGGCCCAGGAAACGCACGTTCCCGCCAAGAGGGCCAATGCCGCGGATAAGATTCGTTTCATCGTCTCGCCTCCTAGATATTAAAACGTCGGGACGGGGACAAATCTCCCCGCGCCCGATTATAACACATCGCCGGGCCAAAAGTCCTAATGTCAATCGGGCCTTTGGACCTAGAGGGTGTTGACGGAACGGGGTTCGGGGGCTATACTCCAAAACATAGGAGGGTTCGCTTCGGCGAGCGAGAGAAACTTCGATGAAAAAAGCAGCCGCAAAAAGGGCGGAGAGCCGGGTGAGACGGGTTCATCACCGCGTCGCGACCGCGAGCGAGCGCCCCATGGAGTTCGGGCGCTCCTGGCAGGATCTCGAGCTGCAGCACGACCGTCTCAAGACCGACTGGATGAGCCTGGCCGCGCAGTTCGGCGTCGGCGGCTAATCCTCGGTCTCGTCTTTCCGGCGTTTCAAGCGCACGGCCCGTTCCTGGGCCAGGGTCGCGTAGCGGGCGACGATGTCGTCCATCGCCGCCCGCTGGGCGTCGCTCCAGTCGCCCTCGCGGCGGCTCTCCAAAAAACGGTGCGCGTCGAAGTGCGACGCCTGCATCCAGAAAGGCCCGGCCCTCAATTCCTTCTCCAGCGCGGCGAAAGCATCGGGCGCGTGGGTCTTGGTGGGAAATTTGTGCTCCTTTTTCTCGGACACGACGGCCTGGAGTTCGGTCCCGAAGACCGCCGACACGCCTTCTTTCTGCGCGAAGCGAAAAATTTTTTCCTTGAGCGCCGCCTCCTCGTCCTCGACGGCCTTGGCCTTTTCGCGCAGTGATTTTTTGCGCTCTTCCAGGGCCGCCAGGGCGTCGACCAAACGCGCGCCGTCGTCCTCGCCGCGCGCGGGCTCGTCCAATTTGGCGATTTTCTCGGCGTGGGCCCAGAGCGGGCAGATGTCGCGGTATTCGCACCAGCCGCATAAGGGGCTTTCGCGCGGCGCGAACTCATGATCGGCGGCGATGGAGTCGATGAGCCGGGTGATGTCGGCCTTCAGGGCCTCCAAGTCCGCGGGCGCGCGCGTGGAGACCAAGGTCTTTCCGTGGCGCAGGTAGTGCCAGACCAGGCGCACGTCCTTGGCGTCGGGCCAGGCGCGGCGCACCGCGATGTCGTAGATGGCCAGCTGCCAGTCGGCGTCCAATTCCTCTTGGGCGGGCAGCGACTTGCCGGTCTTGTAGTCGTGGATTTCAAAGGCGCCGTCCGGGGCCAGCGCCAAGCGATCGATGAAGCCCTCGATGCGGCAGGGTCCGGACTTGGCGTCCAACGGAAATCCCATTCGTTTTTCGAGGCCCACGGTTTTTTCGCGGTCAAATGGCGTCTGGGCGCGGTAGTAGAGGCTCAAGGCCTCGCGGCCGAGCTTCTTCCAGTCCTCGCGGGCGTAGCGCTTGTCCCGGATGACCACGGCCTCGGACCAGTTCTTCTCCCACTGCGCGTCGAAGAAGGCCAGCACGTCTTGCTCGCTCATCACCATGCCGTGCAGCACGCCGTCGTAGAGCTCCTCGAGCGCGCGGTGCACGCAGGTGCCCACGAACGCCTCCACGGACTGCTCCGCGCGCTTGATCTTGTCCACGTAGCGGTAGCGGTAGCGGCGCGGGCAGTCCTGGTAGGTGCCCAGCTTGGAGGGGGAAAAGGTGCGCGAGCGGTCCGTCTCGGTCACGCGGGCAGCGTCTCCAGAAGGGCGAAGTGCAGGTACTCGGTCTCGGGCATGGCCAGGAGAATCGGGTGGTCCGCGGCCTGCGTGCCCAGGTGCAGGAGCTTGGCCGGCCGTCCGGCCTTGGCCTGGGCCGAGCGCAGCATGGCGACGAAGGCCTCGCGGTCGACGTGGTGCGAGCAGGTCGAGGTGGCCAGAAGGCCGCCGGGCGGCAGGGACTGCAGGGCCAGCGCGTTTAACTTCGCGTAGTGGCGCAGGGCCTTGGCCGCGTCCTTGCGGCTGGGCGCGAAGCTGGGCGGGTCGAGCAAAATCAGGTCGGGCTTGAGCGGCTGCTCGCCGCGCGCGAAGCTCTCCAGCGCCTCCTCGGCGTCGCCCTGCTCGAAGCCGACCGAGTCTCCGGCGCCGTTTAGGGCCGCGTTCTCGCTGGCCAGGGCCACGGCCTGGGCCGAGCTGTCGATGCCCAGGACCGCGCGCGCGCCGGACTTGGCCGCGCCCAGGGCGAAGGCGCCCAGGTAGCAGTGGCAGTCGAGCACCGTGCGGTCCTTGTAGAAGGGCCGCAGGAAATCGCGGTTGTCGCGCTGGTCGAAGTAGAAGCCGGTCTTCTGCCCGCCGGCCAGAGGCACGTGGAACTTGAGATCGCGCTCGGAAATGGTCGCGCGCTCGGGCGTTCGGCCAACGAGGTCGCGGCTCTCCAAGGTCAGGCCCTCCAGCTTGCGCATGCGGTGGTCGTTCTTGAGCCGGAGGCTCTTCCAGGGCGAGAGTTCCATGAGCGCCGCGGCGACGTCGTCCAAGCGCCGCTCGATTCCGACGGAGAGCACCTCCAAGACCAGGTGCTCTCCGTAGCGGTCCACGATCAAACCCGGCAGGCCGTCCGATTCGCCGAAACACAGGCGGTAGGCGCTTGCGCCCACGCGCCGCTCGCGCTCGGAAAACGCCCGGCGCAGGCGGCGCCGAAAAAAATCCCCGTCGGCCGGGACGCTCTGGCGGGAAATTAGGCGGCAGGCGATGAGGCTCGTGGGATTATAAAAGGCCGTGCCCAAAAGCCGCCCCGAGGCGGCCGCGACCTCGGCCAAGTCGCCGGCCGCGGCGCCCTCCTCGATGCCGGCTATTTCGTTGGAGAACACCCAAAGATGCCCCGCGGACAGGCGCTTCTCCTCGCCGGGCTTGAGCGAAACCTTGAATCGTTTTTCCTCAGCCAAGTTCGGCATAATCCCCCGGCGCGGCGTTGAAGTCATGGGCGAAGCTGCCTTCGCGCACGGAAAGCTCTAAAAGTCCCGAGGAGCCGATAAGCGCCAGCGCTTCTCCGGCGCGGACTTGGGCGTAGTGCCCGCGCACCGGCCCCAGCGCGCGCCCGCGGAAAAAAATCGTGCGCCCCTTGGCCGCGGCCGCGGGAATCGCGGTCACCGCGTTGCCGAAATGATCCGTCGCGAGAATGTCGCCGCGCCGCCGGCCGCCGGGTAGTTTTTTCAAGGCGGGAAATTTTAGGCGCGCGCGGGGCGCGACGGCCGGGCCCAAAATCGCGGGGCTCGCTCCCGAGGCCAGCGCGGCGGCGGCGGGGGCGAAGACGTCCCGGCCGTGGAAGGTGCGGCTCGCGGGCTTGAGGCGCAGGCTGGGATTTTCCACGCTACGGTAGGCGCGGGGCGCGTCTTCAAGCCAGGACAAGACGCCGTTGTCCGGCGCTAAAAAAGAGTGCCGGCGGTTTTTTGCCCACAAGACGCGGCGCGTGGAGCCCACGCCCGGATCGACGACCGCGACGAAAAGAGTTCCATCCGGAAAAAAGGGGGCGCTTTGGCGCAGGCACAAGGCCGCGGCGCGCACGTCCTGCGGCGGGATGCCGTGGCAGACGTCCACCACGCGCGCCCGGGGGCAGCGGCCCAGGATGACGCCCTTCATGACGCCGGCGTAGGAGTCGCGCAGACCGAAGTCGGTCAGAAGGGCAATCATGGGCGGGTTCATTTTTTAACGCCGCCGCGGCGCAGCAAAAACGCGGAGAATTTCCGGTAGCTCTCCAAATCGAAGCACTCGGCGACGCCCCGGCGCGAGAGGGCCTTGAGCACGCGCGGGTTTTCCGCGAGGCAGTCCTCAAAGTTCTTGCCCGTGCGCCAGCAGGCCATGGCCGCGGCCTGGGTCAAGTCGTAGGCCTCCTGGCGGCCCAGGCCCGCGTCGATGAGGCGCAAGAGGACCCGCTGAGAAAAGACCAGGCCGCGCGACGCGTCCAGGTTTTTCTTCATGCGCTCTGGATAAACCGCGAGGCCGCCCAGCACCTTGGCCAGGCGGTGGAGCATGAAGTCCAAGGCCAGGCAGGCGTCGGCCAGGATGACGCGCTCGACCGAGGAGTGGCTGATGTCGCGCTCGTGCCAAAGCGCCACGTTCTCCGCGGCCGCGGCGCCGTAGGAGCGCACCAGGCGCGCCAGGCCGCAGAGGTTCTCGCAGAGCACCGGATTTTTCTTATGCGGCATGGCCGAGGAGCCTTTCTGTCCCTCGGAAAATGGCTCTTCGGCCTCCAAAGTCTCGGTTTTCTGCAGGTGCCGGATTTCAAGCGCGAAGCGCTCCACGGCGGCGGCGGAGAGGACCAAAGCCTGCACGAACTCGGCGTGGCGGTCGCGCGGCACGACCTGGGTCGAGACCGGCTCGGGCTTCAAGCCCAGCGCGCGGCAGACTTGGGCCTCGTAGCGCGGGCCGATTTGCGTGAAGGTGCCGATGGCCCCGGAGATTTTTCCGTAGCGGATTTCCTCCCGCGCGCGTTTTAATCTCGCCTCGTCGCGCAGGGCCTGGGCGTGCCAGCCCGCGAGCTTGACCCCGAAGGTCATGGGCTCGGCGTGCACGCCGTGCGTGCGCCCCGCCATCCAGGTGTTCTCGTGCCGGCGGGCCAGGGCCGCGATGCGCCCGCGGGCTTGGCGCCAGCCGCCCAAGAGCAAGTCGGCCGAGTCGCGCAGCTGCAGGGCCAAAGCGGTGTCCAGGACGTCCGAGGAGGTCAGCCCGTAGTGCAGGTAGCGGCGCACGCGCGGGGCTTTTGCTCCCAAGAGCCGCGAGAGAGCCCAGAGCAGGCCCACAATTTCGTGGGCGGCGCCGGCTTCCTGGCGCCGGGCCTCGCGCAAAATTTTATCGGGAGAAAGATTCTTCAGGGCGCGGATTTCCGCGGCGGGAATGCGCTTGTCCTTGGCCAGGGCTTCCAGGAAAACGGTCTCCACCTCGAGCATGGCCAGCAGGCGGTGCTCGTCGGACCATAGGCGCGCCATCTCGGGGCGGCTGTAGCGTTCAATCACGGCTATTCGCCTTCCTGCGGCCCGGGGGCTTGGCGCGCCTTGGTCAGCGGCACGCCCGAGGCGCATTGGGGGCAGGACTTCTCCGGGTTGGCCTCCAAGGGATAGGAGACCAGAGCGCGCACCGGGATGTCCAGGCACAGCGCCGCCTCGGAGCGGTCCACCAGCGCGCCCACGCCGAGGGTTTTGGCGCCGCGGGCCCGGGCCAGCGCCGTCATCTCCGCGACCAGCCCGCCGCTGGCCAGCACGTCCTGGATGAGGAGAGCCTTTTCCCCGCGCTCGAGCTTGAAGTCCCGCCGCAGGGCCAAAGCGCCGCCGGTTTTTTCCGCGAAGATGGCGCGGCACTTCTTGACCCGGGCCAGCTCCTGTCCCAGGATGATGGAGGACGTGCCCAGGGCGACGACCACGTCGCACTCCTGCGGAAATTTAACCGCCAGGGCCCGGGCGATTTTGTGCGCGACGTGGGGATACTGCAGGACCATCGCGGTCTGGATGTAGATGGGGCTGTGCAGTCCGGAAGGCATTTGAAAATGTCCCGGGACCACCGCGCCGTGCTCCTGCAAAATTCCCAGGACGTCGCTCTTGTTCATGGCTGCCATGTCGCTATTCTCCTAAATTCCTGTTTCCCGGCGCTCGCGTCATTTTCCGTTTCCTCGAAGGCTCTGCCGGGCGCGGGCCTCGGCCTTGGCCAGAGCCTGCTCGATTTCATGCGCGCCCATTTTCTGCAGCCGCGGCTCGATGGTGGGGTGGTCCAGGCTGCCCTTGACCCAGAAGCCGATGGCAGGGCGGCCCAACTCGTCCACCCACCACTCCGGCAGCGGCGCGTCGTAGTGCGAGAGCCGGGTCAAGACCTCCATGTCCACGGTTTCCTTGGCGAAATCGGCCGTGCCCCGGGCGAAGGCGGCGAGCTGCGGGCTGTCCACGTGAAAAAAACGCGTGCGCACGATGCCGTCGCGCGCGCTGTACTGGCCCCCGATGCGGTTGAAGTCGAAGGTGTCGGGGTAGGCGGTCGCGGTGGAGAGCACGGAGAAGCTGTTCATCTTGTGCATGTAAACGTAGGGCAGAAAGGCCACCTCCATGAACTTGCTCGACTCCACGATGGACTGCAAATTGTCGAAGTGCCCCGGGCCCAGGCCCAGGCGCACCTCCCCGCTGGCCGTGTTGAGCCGGGGCGTCACGCCGCTCAAGTCCCAGATCACCGAGGCGTTCTTGAACCAGAAATCCTTGTCTTGAACTTCCGAGACCGTGATGCGCCCGGAGGTGGCCGGGAAGCGGCGCGGGATATGATACTTGAAAAAGGCCACCCAATGGCGCTCGGGAGACGGCGGGGCCGCCTTGGAGCGCTCGCGCCGGAGCTTGGAGAAATACGCGGCGACGTCGACGGCGAGCTTCTGGGCGTTGCCCCAGCGCAGCGGGCCAAACCACGCCCGCAGGTAGATGCGGTCCGGCCGCGCCATGTTTTGGATGCTGCCGCTGGCAATCGCGCGGGTTCCGTCCCAATCGAAAGCCAGCCGCCGGACCGCGAGGCGGTTGCGGGCCAGGCTCGCCTGCAGGGACGCGCCGGTCAAGGAATGCCCCAGGGCGCGCAGCGAGCCCTGCTCGGCCGAGAGCGAGAATGCCGCGAAATTTTTCGCGGCGGAAATCGAGATCAGGCCGGCCGAGACGGTCAGTGGATTAAAGCGCGCCGAGAAATTTTTCAGCCGCATGTCCGCCTGGTCCGCGCGCAGGTGGTTCCAGGGGCCGCTGATGCGCGCGTCGGCCTGCATCTGGCCGCGGATTTGATCGCGGGAAATGCCCGAAGCCAGGAACGAGAAGTTCTGCAGGGGCGCGGAGGAGACGCGGACCTGGGCCTGCAGGCTAAAAGGCGCGGAGGAGAAGTCGACCGTGCCCGAGGCCTGGGCGGAGAAGGCCTGGGCGGTCATGTCCAGCTCCGGCACGCGCATCAGGCCCGCCGAGGGAAATTCCAGCGCGAAGCTCCAGCGGCTCTGCGGCCACGGGAATGCCGCGGACCGGCCGGTCTGGGCCGAGAGCCAGGATTGGCTTAAGGCCGGGGCGAGGAAATTTCCCCGGACGGAGGGATGCAGGAAATCGCGCAGGGACAGGGTGCCGTTGAAGACCGAGCCGTCGACCTTGACCGAGGCCGCGTCGGCGAACGCCGTGGCCGAGGCGAGATGGAGCCCGGCCAGGGAGACGGTTCCCGAGAGCGCGCAGTCCGCCGTGATTTTGCGGTTCTTGAACTGGAAGGAGTTGGTGAACGACGCCGTGAAGGGGAAGGGCGTTTGGGCGTCCGGCTTTCTAATGGTCATGTCCAGGCCGCTGAAAGTGATGGTGCGCTTGCGGTAGCGGTCGTCGATGATGACGTCCGCGTTATGGATGACGGTTTTCTCCGCGTAGAGCGAGATCGGCATGGAGAAAAAAAGCGGTTTGGGCGCGCGCGCCGGAGCCGTGGAATGGAAAATGTCCGAGAAGCTCCAGCTCCCGTCTTTCTCGCGCACCAGGCGGATGACGGGATGAAGGATGCGCACGGTCTTTATCTCCAGGCGGCGGCGCAGCAGCGGCAGCAGCTTGATGGTCACGACCGCGCTCTCGCCGTCCAGGAGGTCGCCCTCGCCGGGAAGCTCGTTGGCGATTTTTACGGCGGAAATCTTGATGCCCTGGGGCGCGACGACCACCCGGCCGATGGAGGCCGGGCGGTGCAGGGTGTCCTCCAGGCGCTGGGCCAGCAGCGCCCGGACCTGGGAGGAGCCCGCCACGCGGGGAAAGACCACGTAGGCCGCGGCCGCGAGCAGCAGGAGCAGGGCCAGGAAGATGAGGCCCAAGCCGTTGGCCAGCAGGATGGCGACGCGCCAGGCGAAACGAAAATTTCGTCTCTCGCCGGGCTCCCGCATGATGGGGATTTTAGCTATTTTCGCAGCGCTAGTTGGAGCGCGCCGGCGGCGACCAGCGGCATCCAGAGGTTGTCGTTGAACCAGGACGTGACCGGGGCGTACTCAACCGCGGTCGCCGCGGCCGCGGCTAAAAGGGAAGGCGCCCAGCCCAGGCCCAGGAACAGTCCCACGCCCGCGCAGACGGCCAGGCAGGAGAGGCTTCCCTCCAGGGTCTTGCCCGGGCCGATGCGGCGCCGGCCCAAGGCCTTGCCTCCCAGGGCCGCGGCCGCGTCGCCCAAGGCGGCGCAGCCCAGAGCGAAGGCCACGGCCTTGGGGTTTTTGCCGAAGACGACGAAGAGCATGAAGCTCCCCAAAGTCGTGTGGAAGAGCCCGCTGACGCGGTTTTTCTCCTCGGGGCGGGCGATGCCGGAGAAGGGTCCCAGGATGAGGCGGTTCCACGCCGGAAAAAAGAGCCGCGCGACCTCGGCCGCGCCGACCGCCAGCGTCCAGAGCGCCATCCAGAAAATCGTGCGCTTCAAGCCCAGAGCGCGGTAGAGGACGTAATAGAGCAGCGAGAGGACGTGGAAGATTTTGCGCGGCAGCTCGCGCAGGACCGCGGCGCTTCTCATGCGCGCAGCGTCCTCCAGGCCCGGCGCCCCATCGCCGCGGCGCCCGTCCAGAAGCGCGCCTCCCAGGACCAGGACGCGCGCACGGCCGCGAGAAAGAACACCGAGCGCGGGAACAGCGCTGCGGCCAAGCCCAGCACGACCAGGCCGTTGGCCGCGGCGATGGCGGAGAGCGAAAAGACCACGCCGCCCGCGGCCTTCAAGTCCGGCTGGGACAAGTCCCAGACGTACTCCAAAGTCTTGGTGAGGTGGAAAGCGAGGGTGAGGCCCAAGAACGCCAGAAAGGGCGCCGCGGGAAGGCCGGGCTTAAAGGCCAGCGCGGCGCGCCAGGCCAGCAGGCCCGCGGCGGTGTAGACCGGCAGGCAGTAGGGCGCCAGGGCGATGAGCGCGTTGCTCTTGTCTAAATCGACGTGGCCGGAGCGCCGGCCGACGCGGAAGGAGAAAATGCTGGCTCCAGAGAGCCACGCGGCGAGCGCGTGGGACAGCTCGTGGCCGAAAATGTAGACGCGCCGCTGGGCCGCGTCGAATGTCCGCGCGGCCCGGCCTTGGGGTGGAAAAAAGCGCGCCGCGAGCCAGGCCAGGGCAGCGAGCGCGAAGCCGGCGAAGAACGGCATGGCGGCGCCGGAGCGGCCGGCGGCCAGGAAGAGGGACTTGAGCGCCAGGGCCAGAAGCGCCGCGGCGAAAGGGGCTAGGGCGGCTCCGATGATCCAGGGGACCACCGGCTACTCCAGCATGTAGTCTTTGTAGGGGATTTTTTCCGCTTGGAGCTGCTTTTCCCAAAGCGCCTTGGCCTTGGGCATCTCCCGGCGGCACAGCTTGGTCCAGCGGTTTTCCGGCGGAGAGAAAAGCTCGGCGCCGGTTTCGAACCAGACGTAGGCGTACTTGAGCGAACTCTCGGCCACGGCCTGGTCGCGCCGGATTTGCGCGAGCTCCATTTTCTGCTTGAGCTCGTCGGCGCCGAGGCTTCCGGCGCGGTACTGCTTTTGCAGCGCGGCCTCCTGCCGGGCCAGCTCTCCGTCGTAGTAGGATTTCTTGAGCGCGGGGTTTTGGGCCCAGAGCAGATACTTCTCGCCCTCTTGGTAGGCCGCGCGCGCGCGCAGGTCCAAGTCGACGCGGACCAGGGCGTAGACCGCGGCGAGGCAGAGAAGGGCCGCGGCCGCGGCGCGCAGGGGCCGGCTCATGCCCCGGTCTTGGCTCCCAGGACCTTGCGCACGGCCTCGGCCAGAACCGCGGTGCGCAGGGGCTTTTGCAGGAAATCCTTGACCGCGGGCTCGCGGCGCAGGGCGGCTTGGCGCTCGGGGTCCAAGTGCTGGCCGGTCACGGCGATGATGGGGATGCCGCCGTGGCCGGATTCGCGCAGGGCGCGGACCACGGCGTGGCCGTCCATGCTGGGCAGCAAAAAGTCGAGCAGGATCAAGTCCGGTTTCAAGGCCTGGGCCTTGGTCAGCGCCTCCTGGCCGTCGACGGCCCGGTCGGTGCGGAAGCCTTCCTTGCGGACCACGTGCTCCATCAAGTCGATGATGCTCTCGTCGTCATCGACGATGAGCACCAGCTTCTCGGCGGTCTTCGCGGATTCATCGCTCATGAGGTGGCTCCTGCTCCAGTGATTTAGGGATTAAACAATAAGCGCGGCGGCCGTTCAATAGCCGCGACGGCGAGGCCGGGTCATGATCTTTTCACGGCGCAGATTTCCATGGAGTCACGGGTATCGAAGTAGACGAATTTCCGCTCGATGTCCAGGCGCGCGATGATCCGGAGCGTTCCCGCGTAGAGCCAGCGGGGATAGTGGCGCAGGCGGCTGGCCCAATACCCCCAGGTAAAGATCCGGCCGAAGGATTTGTTCAAAACAACCTCGAAGCCGGATTGCGCCAGAAGCCGGCCCAGGGTCTTTGCGCTGAAGTAATAGATGTGGGCTGGGCGCAGGCCCCACCAATATCCGCCCAGGATTTTCGAGGAAAAGCTCTCGATATCGGGCGTGACGACGTAGAGGAGCCCTCCCGGCCGCAGCAGCTCGGCCGCCTTGCGCACGGCCGCCGCCGGGTCGGGAAGATGCTCGATGACGTCGATAAGCGCGACGACGTCGAAGGAAGCCGGGGCGAAGCGCGTCGTGGCTTGGATGCCTTCGGCGTAGCATTCGAGGCGAAAGCGCTCGCGGGCGACGCGGCAGGCCCATTGCGAGGGCTCCAGGCCCACGACCTCGAAGTCGACGCGCGCGGCGTTGAGGAAGCAGCCCGTCGAGGCTCCGATTTCAAGCAGCCGCCCGCCTTTGGCAAAACGCCTAATCGTATTGAGGCTGAAATGGGCGTTGATGGAGCGGCTGGAGGCCTCGGTCAGATAGGTTTGGTCCGTGCAGCCGGAGTAGCCGGATAATAAATCCGCGGCCCCGGGGCGCGGGTTGGTGAAGACCAGGCCGCAGTCTTGGCAGCGCACGATGCGCCCATAGGCCTGGTACTGATCCGTGGTGGCGGCGCAGTCGGAGCTATTCGACGAGGCGTAGGGCCGGTCGCGGAGCGTTTTAAAGCGCCTGGATCCGCACAGGTTGCACGCGACGTTCTCAAGAGCCATGGCGGCCGTCATCGGGAGAAGGGGTTATACCAAAAAGTTGCCGCAATTTTCTCGCTCTTTAGCCGCGGCGGTTTTAGCGCCGGCGCTTTTGCGGCAGGATTTTGGCGAAGAAAAATTCGTCGAGCGGCGCGCGGCTAAATGAATAGGGCAAAAAACCGTAGACGCTCGAGTAAAACCCGGCCTCGCCGCCGGGTCCGCTCATCAGGCGCAGGGGCAGCGGGTTTTTCCAGTCGATCTGCTTGGCGTCGATGAGGAAGCGCCGGTCGGGCAGAAGCTGATTCGTGTTGACCTGGCTCCAGAGCACGACGTCGCCGGGCCGGACTTGGTCCCAACCGCCGCGCGAGGCGTCGAGCTCGCGGCCGCCCGCCTGCTCCGCGTAGTACTGCAGGCCCCAGTGGCCGCTGATCCAAAGCCGTCCGCCTTGGGGCAAGAGTTGGCGGGCGACGCGCACGGCCTGCCTTTGCGCGTCGGCGTAGCAGTCATCCACCCAAGCCAGGGACAGGCTCAGGGCCAAAATGACCGCGAAGCTGGCGGCGTAGAGTCCGGCCAATCTTTTAGGACCCAGGCGCTTTTCCAGGGCCGAGGCCGAAGCGAAAGCCAAGGGCGGAAGGAGCAGCGCGACGCTGCGGGCGATGACCGACCAGTAGACGAAGGATTCCATGATGAAGACAGCGGCAATCCAGGGCGCCCAGAGCTCCCAACCCGCGGGCTTGTCCTCGGCCGTGAAAATGACGCAGAGGCCGTAGATGGCCGCAAAGGCCATGGCCGTTCCCAGGGTTCGGTCAAGAAGCGCCGGAGCCGCGCCGTGGTCCCAAAGGGGAAGAAAAAGAAAAATCGCGGCCGCCGCGGCCGCCGCGGCGGTTTTCTTGCGCGGCCCAAAAGCTAAAAATGGCCAAAGCGCCGCGGTCGCGGCCAAGCCGCCCGTAAAAGCCAGAGCCGCGCGCCAGCGGTGCGCCCAACCCGTGGAGAGGCCTTGCCTCGTCGTGTTCCAGGCCGAATGGAAAGCGGAGCCGCCGCGCAGGAGGTTTAGGGACAAATAGAGTCCTACGGGGATGAGCGCCGCCCCGACGGCCAAGGTTTTTTTCAAGGGGTGCCGGCGCCAAAGCGCGTAGACCGCGGCGGGGACCAGGAATACGACGGCGATGTATTTGGAGAAAATCGCCAGACCCAGCGAGGCCAGGGCCAGGCTTTGCCACGCCGATTTTTTTTCATCAAGGCCCTTGGTCCAGGCGTAAAGGCCGAAAAAGCCCAGGGCGGCGGCGACTTTGTCCGGATAGAGAAGATTGAATGCGATGAGATAGCCGGGCGAGGCCAGGACGACCAACGTGGGCCACAGCGGCTTTTTCAGGAATTTTCCGGCCAGAAGAAAGAGCGAGGCCGCGGCCAGCCAGTCGAAGGGCAGGAAAAAAAGCCGCGTGGCGAATTCCCGGCCGCCCGTGCATTTAAGCGCCAGGGCCAGAAGGTAGGGGAAGAGCGGCGGCTGGTTGTTGATTTTAAATTGCGGGACCTTCCGTCCGTACCAGTTGATGTCGAAGGCCAAGGGGTGCAGGGGATCGCGGAGAATATGGAAGGCCGGCGCCAAGAACGCAGGCTCATCCATGTGGTAGGCCTTGCCCATGAAAGGGATATAGGCGAAGGCGACGAAGGCGAGAACAATGACCAAGCCCAGGGCGGTGGGGCTTACCTCTTGGCGTTCCAGGATTCGCTCCGGTATTTTTCGGCCAGGGTCCGCCCGGCCCATATCCAATCGGAGGGCAGTTCGGGAACGGGTGGCCTCTCCCAAAGCGAGCCCAGGGCCCGGGCGACAAGGGCTTCCAACTCCTGCCGGGGCGCGGAGAAAAATTCCTGGCGCAGCGAGGCCTGGTAGAGCCCGCGGCCGCGCCGCTTGCGCAGGGCTCCGCCCAAAACTTTGCGGCCCGCCTGGTCGACCAAATCGGCGGGGGACGGCGCGGCGAAGCAGGCTTTTTGCAGCGGGAACTCGGGGGCTTGGCCCTCCCAGAGCGCGGCGGGCCCGCCCGCCAGGCGCAGGGCCGAGGCCAGGGCCGCGTGCAGGCTCTGGTAGACGACCAAAGGGGAGGACAATCGATCCCAGCGGAAAACCAGCGAGAAGGTCACGTCTCCATCGTGGAAGACCACGCCTCCGCCGGTCGGGCGGCGCACCGGCGGCCGGGGCAGAAATCCCCGCGCCGCGGAGAGCTGCACCGCGTGCGCGCGCTGTTGGCCGTAGCCGAAGGTAATGGCGGGGCCGTCCCAGCGGTAGAAGCGCAGCACCGCGTCGTGGGGCGCGGACAAGTCGAGCACGGCCTCGTCCAAGCCCATCTGTCCCGGAGCGTCCAGGATGGGCCCGGTCAAGGACGGGCTAGGAGCAGGCGCAGACGAAGTTGCGATCGCCATAGGCGTTGTCGATGCGGGCCACGGCCGGCCAGAATTTGTGCTCTTTGAGCCAGGCCGCCGGATAGGCCGCCTGCTCGCGGGAATAAGGATGCGTCCAGTCCGGCGCCGTGGCCGCCAGCGCCGTGTGCGGCGCGTTCTTCAAGGGGTTGTCCGTCTTGCTCGCGCGGCCGTCCTCGATGGCGCGGATTTCCTCGCGGATGAGACTCATGGCCTCGCAGAAGCGGTCCAACTCCGCCTTGGACTCGCTCTCGGTGGGCTCGACCATCATCGTGCCCGGCACCGGCCATGACACCGTGGGCGCGTGAAAGCCGTAGTCCATCAGGCGCTTGGCCACGTCCTCGACCGACACGTCGGCGGTGTCCTTGAAGCGGCGCAAATCCAGGATGCACTCGTGAGCGATGAGCCCGTGGCGGCCGCGGAACAAGACCGGGTAGCTGCCTTCCAGCTTCTTGGCGATGTAGTTGGCGTTCAAGATGGCGGCCTGCGACGCGCGCAAAAGACCGTCCGCGCCCATCTGGGCGATGTAGGCCCAGGGGATGGGCAAAATCATGGCCGAGCCCCAGGGCGCGGCGGCCACCGGGCCGTTGACGACCGCGGCCGCGCCGTTGGCCGCGGCGCCCGCCGCGGCGGGATTGCCGGGCAGGTGCGGGGCCAGGTGCTTGGCCGCGGCGATGGGGCCCATGCCCGGCCCGCCGCCGCCGTGCGGGATGCAGAAAGTCTTGTGCAGATTCAAATGGCAGACGTCCGCGCCCAATTCCGCCGGGCGGCACAGGCCCACCATCGCGTTCATGTTGGCGCCGTCCAAATAGACTTGCCCGCCCGCGGCGTGGATCACCGCGCAGGCGTCCTTGATGCCCTCCTCGAACACGCCGTGCGTCGAGGGGTAAGTGACCATCAAGGCGCACAAGTTGCGCGTGTGCGCCACGGCCTTGGCCTTCAAGTCGCTCAAGTCGATGTCGCCGGACGGCGTGGTGGCCACGGTGACCACCTTCAAGCCCGCCATCGCGGCCGAGGCTGGGTTGGTGCCGTGGGCCGAGGCGGGAATCAGGCACACGTCGCGCGCGTCCTGGCCGAGGCTTTTCTGGTAGGCGCGGATGGCCAGGAGTCCCGCGTACTCGCCCTGCGAGCCGGCGTTGGGCTGGAAGCTCACCGCGGCAAAACCGGTGATCGCGCAGAGCCAGGTTCCCAAGTCGTTCAAGAGTTCCTGGTAGCCGCGGGTCTGCTCGGGCGGGGCGAAGGGGTGGATGTCGGCGAAACCGGGCAAGGTGATGGGCAGCATCTCCGAGGCGGCGTTCAACTTCATGGTGCAGGAGCCCAGCGGAATCATCGAGGTGGTCAGGGACAAGTCGCGCGATTCCAGGCGCTTGATGTAGCGCAGCATCTCGGTCTCGCTGTGGTAGAGGTTAAAGGGCGCCTGGGGCAAAATCGGGGACGTGCGCGCGAGCGGCGCCGGGATGCGCGGCGCGGCGGAGAGGGTTAGGGTGAGGGGAGCGTCGACGCCCTTGCCCGCGGCGAAAATGGCCAAGAGTTCTTCCACGTCCGCGGGCGTCTTGGCCTCGTCGAAGGCGATGCCCAAGTCGCCGTCCGCGTAGACGCGCAGGTTCATGCGCCGCGCCGCGGCCTCGGCCAAAATCTTGCGCGCCTGGGCGGGCAGGACCTTCACGCGCACCGCGTCGAAAAATTCCGGGTGGCGCAGGGAATACCCGAGCGTCTCCAAGCCCGCGGCGAAGGCGGCGGCCAAGCCGTGCGTGCCGCGCGCGATGCGGCCCAATCCCTTGGGCCCGTGGTAGGCGGCGTAAAATCCCGAGATGACGGCCAGGAGCACCTGCGCCGTGCAGATGTTGCTGGTGGCCTTTTCCCGCCGGATGTGCTGCTCTCTTGTCTGCAGGGCCAGGCGGTAGGCGGTCTTGCCCGCGGCGTCCTTGGACACGCCGACCACGCGGCCGGGCGTCAGGCGCTTGAAGGCGTCGCGGGTCGCGAAATACGCCGCGTGCGGCCCGCCCGCGCCCATGGGCACGCCGAAGCGCTGCAGGCTGCCCACCGCGATGTCGGCGCCCATATCCCCGGGCGACTTTAAAAGAACCAAGCTCAACGGATCGGCGGCCACGGCCACCAAGGTCCCGCGCTCGTGCGCGCGCGCGCAAATCTCGGCCGGGTCCGAGACGCCGCCGTCGGTCCCGGGGTATTGCAGCAAAACGCCGAAGGGCTTTCGGGAAAAATCAAAGCGCGACGCGTCGCCCACGTCCACCGCGACGCCCAGGGCTTGGGCGCGGGTCTTGACCACGGCGATGGTCTGCGGGTGGCAGGCGTCCGAGACGAAGAACAAATCGGTTTTATTCTCGGAGGCGGCGTGGCAGACGTGCATGGCCTCGGCCGCGGCCGTGGCCTCGTCGAGCAAGGAGGCGTTGGCCACCGGGAGGCCGGTCAACTCGATGACGAGAGTCTGAAAATTAAGCAGGGCCTCCAAGCGGCCTTGCGCGATTTCGGCTTGATACGGCGTGTAGGCCGTGTACCAGCCGGGGTTTTCGAGCACGTTCCGGCGGATGACGGCGGGCGTCAAGCACTGGGAATAGCCCAGGCCGATGAAGGAGCGAAACACCTGATTTTGCTCCGCGAGGCGTGAGAGGCGCTTGGCCGCGTCCGCTTCGGACAAGGCCGGCTCCAGGCGCAGGGGCGAATTGGCGCGCAGCGCCGGGGCAATCGCGGCGTCGCAAAGCTCGGCCAAGGATTTAAATCCCGTCTCGGCGAGCAGGGCCGCGGTTTCGCCTGCGTCCGGGCCGATGTGGCGCGCGGAAAAAACGTCCTGCGCGAAAGGCGATTGGGCGCCGTCGTGCTTGGCGGCCGGGGCCGCCGAGGGCTCAGTGATCGCCATGGGCCGCCGCGGTCTTCAAGTGCTCTTGGTAGCTCTTGAAGTCCATGAGCGCGTCCGCCTCGGCCGGGTTGTCGGGCTTCATCTTGAAAAGCCAGCCCTCGCCGTGGGGGTCGCGGTTGATGAGTCCCGGGTCCTGGGCCAGGGCGTCGTTGGCCGCGAGCACCTCGCCCGAGACCGGCGCGTAGACGTCGAAGGCGGCTTTGACCGATTCGACCACCGCGCAGGCCTCGCCGCGTTTCAAGCGCCGGCCGGGCTTGGGCGGGTCCACGAAGACCACGTCGGTGATTTCCTTCTGCGCGTGGTCGGAAAGCCCGACCGCGGCGGCGCCGCCGTCTTGGGCGAGCCACTCGTGGGTCTGGGTATAGCGGCAGGACTCAGGCTTTGGCATGCGCGTCTCCTTGGGAGCGGTAAAACGGCGTGGGAACGACTTGGGCGGGGACCTGCCGGCCGTGCACGTCCACGCTCACGCGGGCCTGCGCCGGCATATCGGAGGGGAGATACGCCGTGCCGATGCCCGCGCGCAGGCTGGGGGAATAGGTGGCGCTGGTAAAAGTTCCCAGCGCGCGGCCGTCTTGAAAAATCGTATGTCCGGGGCGCGGCACGCCGCCTTCCAAGAGCTTGACGCCGCGCAGCGTGGTCTTGACGCCGTCCTTCATCTGCCGCTCCAACACGGCGCGGCCCAGAAAATCTTTTTTGGCGAGCTTGACCACCCAGGAGTATCCCGCCTCGACGCTGGTGCGCGCGTCGTCCAAGTCCTGGCCGTAGAGCAGATAGCCGGCTTCCAGGCGCAGCGTGTCCCGGGCGCCCAGGCCGCAGGGCGCGACACCCAAAGGCGCGCCGCGGCGCAGCAAGTCGTCCCACAGCGGGCCCGCGATTTCGTTTGGCACGATGAACTCAAAGCCGTCCTCGCCGGTGTATCCCGTGCGCGTGATGAGGCTTGCGGCGCCCAAGACGTCGGTTTCCAACGCGCCGAAGCGCGGCAGGGCCGCGGCCTGGGGATGGGTCTCGGCGACGAGCGCGGCCGCGCGCGGGCCCTGCGCCGCGATCATGGAATAGAAATCGCTCTTGTCCTCCAGGCGCGCGTCCAATCCGGCGGCCTGGGACAAGAGCCAGGCGAAATCTTTCTCGCGCGTGGCGGCGTTGACCACCACGAAGTAGCGCGCGGGGGCCAGGCAAGAGACGATGACGTCGTCGACCACGCCGCCCTTTTCGTTGGGCAGATGAGAGTAGAGCGCCTGTCCGGGCTTTAGGCGCGCCACGTCGTTGGTGTTGGTCTTTTGCAGAAAATCGAGCGCCTGCGGGCCGGTGATGACGAACTGGCCCATGTGCGAGACGTCGAAGAGCCCGATATTTTGGCGCACCGCCTCGTGCTCTTTTAAGATGCTGGTGTATTGGACGGGCAATTCCCAGCCGTGGAAATCGACCAGGCGTCCGCCCAGGGCTTGGTGGCGGGAGTATAGCGCCGTGCGCTTGTTGGAAATTGCTTCAGCGCCATGCATGACCCGATCATAGGAAATCAGACGGGGAATGGCAAAAAAAACGCCCCTTCCCGTTTGACGGGGAAGGGGCGTTGCGCCGGAAGCTTAGAATACCGGGCAGGTCACGACTTCCTGGTTGTAATCCAACTGGCAGGTGTTGCTGCAGTCCTGGCTGTACTCGCTGCACTCGTCCTGGCAGTCCGAATCAAAGAATCCGCAGGACGACTCGCAGTCGTTCTGCTCATCCTGGCAGGCGTTTTCGCAGTTGTTCATCTCTACGCCGTAGTAGTTCTGGCAGGCGAGACGGTTGCCGACGCCGCCCCAGAGAAGCCAACCCCACCAGTGCGGGATGCCGTCGTGATCCCAGTGCCAGCGGTTGGGTCCGAAATGATGCCCCCAATGATCGGGGATGCGTCCGGGCCGCGGGCCGGGCCGGGGACCAGGGCGCGGGCCGGGTCGGGGACCAGGACGAGGGCCGGGCCACGGTCCGGGGCGAGGGCCAGGACGCGGGCCAGGACGCGGGCCGGGGCGCGGTCCAGGTCGGGGGCCAGGCCACGGTCCAGGTCGGGGACCAGGACGGGGACCAGGACGCGGGCCGAAGCCGCCGTGCTGCCTACCGCCATGAAATCCGTTGCCTCTATAGCCGGCGTCCTCAGGGGAAAAAGTATTGTGGAACTTCTGGACCGCATCGTTGATGAGCTGCTGGAAGGTCGACAACTGGCTCTGCGCGCTGACGACTTGCTGTTCGCTGGTGGCTTGCGCGCAGACAGTGCCCACGACCAGCATCGTCACGGCGAAAGACGCCGTCATCGCGACGAGGAAACGTTTTGCTTTCGGCATGTCTGTTATTCTCCTGTGCTTCTTACAGCACGACCGCAACAATATAGAAATAATAGCACGAATTTTTCGCTACGGAGCCAGCAGATATTTTTGGATGACGGCGTCGAAGTCCCGCGCGATGCCGTCGTGCGGCGGGGAAAATTATTCATGCGCTTAGTATGCGGCCGCCGGGAGTTCTCTCCCGGGCCCAAGGGGCAGGGAACCCCGGCCTTTGGGCCCGGAACTTTGGGCCTAGGACGCGGCGTCGCCGCGCCTTATGTATAATCGAGAAACGGAGAACCCATGAATTCCAAGGAAAAACGCCGGGCGCCGCGCGCCAAACACGATTCCGTCCTGGAAATCCACGACGGCGCCGGCCAGGTCATTCTCAATGTCGCCAGATTGGTCGATGTCTCCGCGAACGGGGCTTGTTTTTCCAGCACCACTGTTTTCCCCGTGGGCCAGGAGGTCGCGGCGCGCCTGCGTCTGCTTAAGGAAGGGCTTCTGGAAATCCGCGGCCGCATCATCTGGGCCAAGAAGAAATCCAACGCCACTCTTTACGGAATCGCTTTCGAGACGGCCAAGCAAACGCCCATCGAGTAAGGCGGCCGCGCCAAGGCCTGGGCGCTTTTGGCGCGGGACTAGGGCTGGGTCCAGCCGAGCTGGGCTTGGACTTGAGGGTCTTGCAGGGACAACGCCGCATCCACGGCGGCCTCGGCGAAAATCTTGTTCAAGGCCGCGTTCTCCGCCGCGATGCCGCCGGCAGAGCCCATCGGAACCGAGGCGCCATACGTGCTGTCGATGACGCGCCAGTTAAAGTCGCCCGCGCCCGCCTGGCGCGCGAAAACCTGCAGGTCGAGCTTTAAAGAAAGCGTCCCGCCCGCGGCCGCGCCGGCAGCCACCGAGGCCTGGGCGACGTCGCCCGTGACAAAGAGCTTGGCCCCCGCGGCCAGCGCCGCGGTGGCGTCGTCATGCTCGGGGTCGTCCAACACCTCGGCCGATGGGAGCAAGCCGTCGGCGGAGAACTCCGCGGCCAGGGCGCGCGAAAGGGCATCGGGCGAAAGCGCGGGCCAAGCGCCGGCGCCCGCGCGGGCCAGGTCCGGCGCGCCGGCGGCGGGTTGGGTGAAGTCCTTCAAGGGCTGGATGGCGGCGGTGGCCGGAAAGAGCGGCGCTTGGGCGTCGTGCCCGGGCCAGAGCGGCTTGTTGGGCTTATAAAGGAAGGGGCCCTTGCCGCCGCAGCCTGCGGCAAGAACAACCACGGCGACCGCGCCCGCGGCGAAAATCTTCCTCATGCCCCTATTGTACCCCGGCGGCGGAGAAATTTCACGCGCCTGCATCCGCAAACCGGCGGCGGCCGCCCGGCCGGGAGATGAAGGACCGCCACCCCGCGCTGGTGCTTTCGCCCAAGAGCTACAACGCCAAGACCGGGCTGGCCTTGTTTTGCCCGGTCGCCAGCAAAATCAAGGGCTACGAGCGCTAAGCCCGCGCCGGCGCGAAAAGCCAGCGCCCAGCCGGTCATCATGACCAGGAGCCCCAGGTGGCTGGGGTTGCGCACGCGGCCATAGAGGCCGGTGGTGAGGAGCTCGCGCCCGAGCTGGATGGCGACCAAGCCGCTAAAGCGCTTGCCCAGCGCAAGGCGCCGCCGCCCAAGGTCCACGCGCCCCGGCGGTCGGCCCAGGCGGGAAGGTAGGCGTCGGCCAGGCCGAGGACGGCGACAAGCGCGAGGGGAATTTTCATGGGTGCGCGGTGAGGCGACGAGATCTATTGTACTGCGAAGGAGGGAGGGTTGGACCGAACCCAGCGCCAGGCCAAACGCAGATTATCGAGAGAGAACGCTTCCTGCAGATCTGCGCGCATGCGAGAATGCGGGCCTCAGCTCAACCATCTCTCCGCGGCTAGTGGCAGCTCGTTAAGTTCCAATCGCGCCTCGCGCCAGGTCGGATAATGTTTATTGAGCAACGTCTGAAATCGGCCGTTATGTCTGGGCTCGATCAGGTGGAGCATCTCATGCGCGATGACGTACTCGAGCAGGTCCTTGGGCTTGCGCACGAGCTCGGTGTTCAGGCGGATGTGGCCGCGTCTGTGGTTGCAGCCGCCCCATTTCGTCTTCATGCGCTGCAGAAAGTAGCCGGCCACCTCGACGCCCAGCTTTTTCTCCCATCTGCGGATCATCGGGGGCACTGCCTCGTGCAAGAGGGCCCTGTGCCACGCCTGCATCACCTCCTCGCGCTTCGCCCTGCTGCTGCCGGGGCGCATGGTGAGGGTGACCGTGCGGTGGTCGAGGCGAACGGAGGGCTTGGCGCCATCCTCCCGCACGGAGAGCAGGTAGCGCCGGCCCCAGAGGTAATGGCTCTCGCGCTCGACGAATTGACGGGGCGTTTCCCGGGCTTGGCCCCGGAAATGCGCCTGCTGGTTGCGAATCCAGCCAAGCTTGGAGACGGCATAGGCGCGGGCCACCTCGCGCCGCGTGGACTTAGGCGCGACCAGCGTGACGCGTCCGTTCGGCGGGTGCACCGACAGGTGGACATGCTTGATGTCCTTGCGCCTGACGGCAATGGCGATTTCTCCGAGCTGGATCGTCTCCGTCATCAATATCCGGGCTGATTCTTGACGAGTTCGAACAAGGCGCGGGTGGCCTCGCGGTTGCGGCCGAGCAGCGGGAACAGGGCGTTGAGCACCTGTGCCTCGCGCGCCTGGTCGCCCTTCCAGCCGGCCGGCGCCCGCTCGCGCATCACTCGGTCGATGTCCAGCGCCAATCTGATTCGCTCATTTCCCTTTTCCGGGGAATCTCCAACCGCGGAAGCCGCCCCACCGCGGCCCGCCGCGATGATGCGCGGCAGGTTGTTGTAGACCACCGTCGCCTCTCGCTTCCCGTGGAGTTCTGCGGGCACGCCGTCGTCCGACTGCTTGGCGGCCAGGCGCTTGACGAGCGCCTCGGCCTTCCGCAGGAATTCCTCATACGCGGCGGCATCCGCCCGGCTCTGTTTGATGAGGTCGTCGAGCAGCTTCGACATCTGCTCATAGAACTGGGGGTCGGTGAGCTGGTCGCGGATGATGGTCTTGCGGACGTTGTTGATGATCCCTTCGGCGACGGCGTTCCTTGAAAGCGTGCCCTTTTCGTTGAGCTTCCTGGCGATGGCGTCGTGGATGCCGGTCTTGATGATGAGCTCCGTCAGCGGCATCTGGCCCAGCTCGCCCAGGTCGGCGGCGGGGTCGGCCTGGATATAGGTGTTGAGGAGGTGGCGCATGTCCGCTTCATAGGGCTTGATGTCGAGCTCCTCGCCCGAGTGCTTCTTGATGGCGGAGCGCATCTCGCCGTAGAATTCAACGTCTTTTTGCATCGCGGCCGCCTCGGCGGCGGAGTAGTCCGCTTCCTCGAGGTTCTGCGCGACGGAGGCGAAGGCCCGCACGAAGACGGCGACGGTCTTGTAGAACGTCACCCGAAGGGCCTCGGTCTCGTTCAACGCATTCGGGTCGGCGGCATCCCCGCAGAAATAGCGAAGGAACTGCTCCACCTCCCGCGGCAGGGCGACGGGCTCGCATAGATAGCGCAGCGCCTCGCGGGCCTCGTCGAGCTTCTTCTTGCCCTCGGCCAGCCAGTCCTTGAGGTGGACGTTGTTTTCACCGCCATTGCCCGGGTCGGTGTCCAACTCGTCGGAGCTGTAGACGGCGAGCGCTTCCTGCACCTCGCCGAAGAGCTCCTTGTAGTCGACGATATGGCCGTAGTCCTTGTCGTCGCCGTCGAGGCGGTTGGTGCGGCAGATGGCCTGGAACAGGTCGTGATCGCGCCGCGCGTCGTCGAGATAGATGTAGGTGCAGCTCGGCGCGTCGAAGCCGGTCAACAGCTTGCTGACGACGATCAGCAGCTTCATGTTCGCCGGCTCTTCGATGAAGCGGCGCTTGGCTTGGTCCTCGTACTGCTTGGTGGTCTGGCCCCTCCTGAGGACGTGCCGGGTGTAGGTGTCGAACTTGTAGCGCTCGTCGCTGTCGGCGGGCTCGCGCGAGATCAGGTTGTGGTTGGGCTCGTAGGAGGTGACGATGCCGCAGTGCGGGCCGAAGGCCGTGTTCTGCAGGAGCCGGTAGTAATGGCAGGCGTCATAGATCAAATTGGCGACCAGGATGGCGGTGCCCCGGTCGTTGTTGAGCCGCGGCTTGAGGCTGAAGTCCTCGATGATGTCGGCGATGATGCGCTGCTTGCGCTCGCCGGCGCTCATCAGCTCCTCCATCGTGGCCCAACGCTTTCGCACCACCGCCTTCTGGAAGTTGTTGAGGCCCTTGGTCTTCTGCTCGAACCACGCGTCGATGGCGGCCCGCGACGTGAGCCGCTGCGGGACGTGGCGGGCCTCGTATTTGAGGTCGAGGATGACGCCGTCGGCCACGCCCTCGTGGAACTTGTAGGTGTGGATGTAGGTGCCAAAGACATCGCGCGTCATCAGCTTATCCTTGCGCAAAAGCGGCGTGCCGGTAAAGCCAATGAAGATCGCACCCTCCAGCCAGCGCTTCATCTGCTTGTTCATGTCGCCGCCCTGCGTGCGGTGGCATTCGTCCACGAACACGTAGAAGCGGCCCTGCACGGGCGGCGGCGGGCCTTTGAGGTCGGCTACGTCGAACTTATGGAGGAGCGCGCACAAAAGGCGCGGCGATGGACTCCCAAGCTTTTCCACGAACTCAGCTCGGGTGGTGATGCGCGGCGAAGGCGATTCCGGGCCGACGACCCCGGCGTTTTTCATCACCCCTTCGATCTGCTTGTCCAGCTCGTCGCGGTCGGTGACGACCAGGATGCGGGCCTCGGGGTCGTGTTCCAGTATCCATTTGGCCAGCAATACCATGACGATGCTCTTGCCGCTGCCCTGGGTATGCCAGATGACGCCGCCCTCGCGCTTGGCGATGCGCTCCTGCGCGGCCTTCACGCCGAAGAACTGGTGCGGCCGGGGGATCTTCTTCTGGCCCGCGTCGAAGATGATGAAGTTGCGAAGCAGGTCGAGGAGGCGGGATTTGTCGCAGAGCTGGGCCAGAGGCCGGTCGAGCAGAGCCCCGGCGGCCTGCGGCGAACCGGCCGCTGGAGGAGCCTCGTCTTTCCATTGCACGAAGAATTGCTCCGGCGTGCCGGTGGTGCCGTAGCGCAGTCCCTGCGAGTCGCTGCCCGCCAGCAGAAGCTGCGCGGCGCTGAAGAAGTCTTTGTTGAATATCTCTTCCTGGTTGGTGATGAGCTGGCGCACGCCGTCGCCGATCTCAACCGAGCTGCGCTTGAGCTCGATGACCGCGATGGCGAGGCCGTTGAGATAAAGCACGATGTCCGGCCGACGCTCGTAGCCGCCCTTCAGCGTCACCTCCTCGGCCAGGGCGAAGTCGTTTTTCTCCGGGTGCTCCCAGTCGATGAGATTTACCGTCTCGTGAGGCCGGCCCGCGGCGATTTGCACCGGGACGCCGTAGCGCAGGAGTTGGTAGGTTCGCAGGTTCGCCTGATAAAGCGTGATCCCCGTCGAATCGGCCGCGGTCTCGAGCTTGTGGAGGGCGGCGGAAATGTGGGCGTCGGAGTAGCCGCGGGCTTTTAGGTTGTCGCGCAGGAGCGCCGTCTCGATGGCGCGGTTGTTCTCCCGCTTGTTCCATTCGCCGAGGTAGCGGTAGCCGAGATTGCCGGGCCGCGCCGGATCGGTGAACAGGGCGACGACGCGATTCTGCGTCTTGCGCTCGGAGCGGGGTTGCTCAGGCATGGGCAACCTCCAAGGGAAGAAGGCGCGTCTTGCCGGTGAGCAGTTCCTGCATCATCGCCTGCTTGAGGTCGCGGGTCTTGTCGCGGCGGGATTCGAGCGCCGCGAGTTCGGCGTCCATGTCGGAAAGCACGACGGCGATGGCGGTTTGTTCGGGAACCGTAGGCAAGGGTATAGCGATGCGACCGATGTCGCTCATGCCAATGTTGCCCTGTGATGATGCGTTGGTCAGTAGCGCGATCTGTCGATATACATCACGGGTCTGGAGCGCAAACACAACGAATTGTGCCAACGCCCTATCGCCGACGCGGATCAGGGCGAGCGGCGACCAGATGTTCAATTCAATGTCCGTGTCAATCAGTGCAACCTGGCCAACCGAGGCAGCCTTGCCGAACAAGATGTCTCCGCGCCGAGGCCGGCACTTCTTCGAGAATTCCTCATGATCGTTTCTCGAAATAAAGCGAAGAGAGCTGAGGTCCAACTTGTTGTTAACTAAATTATTGACGGACAAGAACGGAATACCCTCTGTCAAAAACGCGGGAGTTAGATGTGGTCCATCGGTGATTGGTGTGCTCACAATGTCGCATAGCCGCTTTAGTCCCCACCTGTCACTGAAGCCGGGGAGGCGGGTCTGGCCGGTCAGGAGCTGCTGCATGGCGGCCTGTTTAAGATCGCGCTTCTTGGCGATGAGCCGATCCAGCCCGTCCAGCAGCGCATCCACATCGCTCAACGCCTCCGCGATGGCGCGCTGTTCGGACTCCCTACGAGGGATTGAGACCAATCGCCCATTGATGAGCCCGGTATTTAGGTTCATTTGCGAACCTGTTTGTCCGCGCCACGCCCAAGTCGGCTCTAGGTCGACGAGTAGGTGGTACAGAAAAGACTGATCGAGCTTTGGCTGTTCGAATACGACAAAGCCGTCGTGGATACACACATCGATCTTAGTCTCGATCGGCCTGCCTACCGTGGCGCAGATGCTCATAATTAGGCTCCCTGAAGGTACGAATCTGCTACTCCGAATGCCTGCATCAGAGAGCCGCTGAGTCGTTTCCTCCAGGTAACGATGCGAACGAGTTACATCAGAAATACGCACCCATCCGATGCTTGATCTGTTATCGAACCATATAGGGCTATCAATCGGCCTAGGGCTCGCTCCTCGTGAAATGCGGGTAGCGGCTTTCGACAGGGGAATAACATCCCAGTCCTCCGGGATGACACCCACCTCGGTCTGCCTGTAGCCGGGCCTCACTTCCACGCCGCCCCCATCTTCTTCAGGTGCTCATCCACCCGGGCGGAAAGTGTCCGCAACTCGTCGGCAAGCCGAGGCAGCGGCGTGGCGTAGCGCTCGGCCAGCTGGCGGATGCGGCCGGTCAGGGTCTGCGAGACGCGGTCGAGTTCGCCCTGCACGGTGGCCGAGAAGCGGGTCATCCACTTGTCGTCCAGCACCAGCGTCTTGATCTCGGCCTCGGTGAGCTTGGGGTACTTGGCGTCGATCTTCTTGTCCAAGTCCTCCTGCGCGGCCCTGCGCTTGGCCTTGGCTTCCGATTGTTTATCCAGCAAATCTTCATACTTCTCAAGCGCCGCATGCTCATCGGCGTAGAGAGGGTCTTTGCCGGTCTCCTTCAGCCGCGCCTTCACGGCTTTCGCGGGGATCTTCTGTTTGTCGCCCTCGCCCTCGATTACCTCGGCCAGCAGCCCTTCTTCGCCGCTATTCTCCTCCAGCATCTCATCAAGTTGCTGTTCGAGCGCGGCGAGCTGGTTGTCCAACGCCTCGATGGCATCACGCTCGGCCGCGAAGTACCGGGCGACTAGAATCGGCGCGGGAACGAGGTCGGATTTGAAGCGCCGCTTGCTTCTCAGATAGTCGTGCGCCTCCGGCCAGGCAAGCTTGTTGTTCTTGTCCTTGACCTGGACGATCTCGCGCGGCTGAGCGCCCTTCACCCAGCCGTCGGCGGCGATCAGGTAGGCGTCGTCCTGCATGGTCTCGGCCCAGTAGTCCATGAGGTGTTGGTAGATATCGTAGGCATCGAGCAGCGGCGCCTGGCGGAAGGCGGCCAGGAGGTCTTCGGCGGATGTCTCGATCAGGGTCTTGGGGTGGCCGTCCTTGCCGAAGCCGGTGAGGCGCGGCGTCGTGGCCCTGCGCCAGTCGGCGAAGACCTTCGTCGCTTTTTTCTGGAAGGCGGAGAACTCGGCATGGCCGAAGATGGCGGGCTTCACCTGGGGGAGCGGCAACTTCAGGCGCGCGTAGCCGGGGCGGCCGGCGGACTCAAACAGCGCGCCGCGCACGCTGGGGAGCACCTTCCAATATGCGGCAAGCGCGTCCAGATCGCGCTCCGGGATGCCGCCGCGCAGGTGGCCGTCGATGTCCTGAAGGTCCTCGGGCTCGGCGCTGTCGATGTAGCGCGGCAGGTTGAGGTTGAAATCGTTCTTCGGGTCGGAAATCTCGTTGAGCGCGACCATGCGGGAGTAGCGAGGGACGTCGGCCTGCTTGGTGAAGGTGTCCACGATCTTGTGGATATCCTGCTCGCGCAGGCGGTTCTTCGCGCCGTCCTTCCTGAACCCCTTGGAGGCGTCGATCATGAACACGCCCTTGCGGCCGGCGGCGTTCTCCTTGTCGAGCACCACGATGCAGGCCGGGATGCCGGTGCCGAAAAAGAGGTTGGCGGGCAGTCCGATGATGCCCTTGAGGTAACCGGAGCGAACGAGTTGCTCGCGGATCGCGGCCTCGGCATTGCCGCGGAAGAGCACGCCGTGGGGCAAAATGCAGGCGGCCTTGCCCGCGCCCTTCATCGAGCGGATGATGTGCAGCAGATAGGCGTAGTCGCCCTGCTTGGCGGGCGGCTCGCCCCAGGCGAAACGCTGGAAGGGGTCCTTCGAGGGCGTCAGGCCGGTGATCCAAGTCTTGTCCGAAAACGGCGGATTGGCGACGACGTAGTCGTAGGCGCGAAGCTTCTCGCCATCTTTGAACTTGGGCGCGGCCAAAGTGTTCCCCGACACGATATTGGCCGTGGGAAAATCGTGCAGGATCATGTTCATGCGGGCCAAGCCCGCCGTAGTCACGTCCTTCTCCTGGCCCTCGAGCGTAATGTGCTTGCCCGCCTCGGCGGCTACCTTGAGAAGCAAAGAGCCTGAGCCGCAGGTCGGGTCGTAGGCGGTGGTGGACGCCTTGGTGTTCTTCGGGGAAATCCCGATCACCTTGGCGATGATGCGGCTGACTTCGGCGGGGGTGTAGAACTGCCCCTTGCTCTTGCCGCTCTCGGTGGCGAAGTGCCGCATCAGGTACTCGTAGGCGTCGCCGAGGATGTCGTCGTGCTCGGCGCGGTTCTGCGAGAAATCGAGCCGGGGGTCCGCGAAGATGTTGATCAGGTTGGTGAGCCGAACGACCTTGGCCTGCCCCTCGCCCAGCTTATTGGGGTCGTCGAAGTCGGGGAAGTCGCTGCGGGCCAGCCGCTCATTAGCCCGCACGAGCGGCGCGATGACCTGGGTGTTGATCTTGCCGCCGACGTCGCTCTTGCCGCGAAGCTCCAGCATGTCCTTGAAGCTCGCGCCCTTGGGGATCGTGACCGGCGGGGCGAAGTCCTTGCTGTCGCCGTACTTGTCGGTGACGTACTTGATGAACAGCATGAACAGGACGTAGTCCTTGTATTGGCTCGCGTCCATGCCGCCGCGCAGCTCATCGCACGAGGCCCAGATCGAGGAGTAGAGGTCGGATTTCTTGATCGCCATGGCTATTGAGCTGGCCGTCTCTTTCTGGCCGGCTTTTTCCGGCCGGACCTTGATGAGTCGTTTGAGCCCTTTGTGAGCCCTTTGGGATTCAAAACGTAATAGGTGCCCTTGCCGGTAGTGCCTTTCTTCTGAAGAATGCCTCGGCGCAGAAGGCCGTCCAGAGCGCGCGTTGCTGTCGGTTTAGAAACCGCGAACGCTTCTTGGTAGGACTTATTGTCGAGACGGCCGGTCTTCTTCAAGAGCGCGACGGCCTCGCGCTGGCGCGGCTCGAGTCCGAGGCCGGCGACGACCTCTTCGGTAAGCCAGTCGCGCCATAAGGTTTGAACGAACTGGCCGCCGTCTTGGCGATACTCCGGCTCCGGCAGGCCTGCCTCCCGGCAAAGGGAGATCATGTCGAGGGTTCCCGTGCCCGCCTTCTCGATATAGCGGGTGAGGAACATCGGCTCGGCGACGAGCGGGTTGTGAGGGATCGATGCGTGGGGTCGTCGCAAGAGCGCGGGAGTCAAAGAAGGCGGAAGCTGCCCCGGGTTCCAGACTTCAAGCCTGTCTGCGAAGAGCATCACCTGAACGCTTGCGTTGCTCGTGTAGTCGCGATGGACCACGGCATTCACGATGGCTTCCGTGACGGCATCCTTCGGCAGGTCGTAGGTGACCGGCGCTTGCGGGCCTTCGGCGCGGGTCCCTACGGTCCGGTTGATCTTGGACATGACGAAATCCACGGCCTGATCCACCAAGTCGAACAGATTGCCCTTATATATCTGGTAGGACGGGATCGGCTTGCGTATCTCCGCGCCGTGGAAGTGCATGCACTTGATCTCCGACGTGGGCAGGAATCGCTGCGGCGACTTCCCGAAGAGGAGAACGGCGGCCTGCGTCGGGCGCCGATGATCGTCTTGGTCAAGGAGATTCAGGTGAGCCAGAGCTTCCGGCGTCGTGGCGCTTTCCTTGAGGGAATACTGGCGCTCGCGGCGCGAGGCGGCCAAGAACCATCTGACCTTCTCATCCGAAATGTCCGAGAGCGTCGCGCGCGGGCACGTTGAGGCGTCGAAAGGCATGGTCCTAATCGCGCCGTCGCGCTCCAGGTGCTCCACGAGGCCTACGAATCGGCGGCGGATGAGCTGCTCGCCGGCTTTCCGGATCAATGCGAGCATCTTCGGGTGTCTGGCTCGGTCGTCGCCGCCTTTGATGAAGATCAGCCGAGGCTTGCCCCTCCCGGTCGCGCGGTCGAACTCGCGCTCCGTCGGTGAAATGCCGCCGGTCTCGTAGCCGTATTCGTTGCCGAAGATCCCGACATAGACGCCGCAGCGATCCACTTCGTCAAGGTAGACGCGGTCGGCTCGACGGTCGGAAGCCGGAAGATTCTCGAATAAGAACACCTTGAAGAATCGGCGGAGCAGCGGGTCTGCGTGCACGAAATCCCTGATCGCAAAGCGCTCAGCTTGCAGCTCCTTTTGGACGCTGCTGACGAAGATGCCGGTCATTCCGGACTGCCGCCATGCGCCTTCGCTCCCGCGAAAAGCGCCCCGGCAGCCTCCGTACTCTTGGCCCACGAAGCCGCCTTCGGCCGCCCGGGGATCGGCCTGGTCCTGAGGCCGGCGAGCCCCTCCCGTGCAAAGCGGTAGCGCCAATGCTGGACGGTGTTGCGGCTGAGCCCAAGCTGCTTGGCGATCCTGTAGTTGGTCTGGCCCTCGGCCGCTCGGAGAATGATATCCGCCCGCACCCAGTTTCTCCTTTTGGGCGAGTTTCGACGCAAATTGCAAAGCTCTTGCCTTTCCTCGACCGTGACTTCGATGAGGACCGAACATTTTCTCGGCATAGGGTCGTCAAGTCTAGCAAATATGCTCAAGTCATTTCTAAAGCCGCCTTATCAGCAGTCCTACATCCAGCTCAACTCTTTCCTTGTTTGCCCTCGGAGCAGTCCCGAAACCGCCTCGCTGGATCGCATTATTAAGTGGGGGGGGACCGCCTATCTACCCACCGCCCCCACCGGGGTGTATACCACCGGGGGGTGGTGTATAGGTGGTATACGGGGTGGTGGCTAGGGTGGTGGGGGTGGTAGGTGGCTAGCTGGCTAGCCACTGATAACGGCCGTCAGGTCCCCTGCGGATGAGGCCTTCCTTAATAAACTGCCCAATCCAGCCGCCGGCCACATGGATGGAGCAGCCTTGGTCCTGGACCAGGTCCTCGGCGCGAAACGTGCCCAAACGTTGGCAGGCCGCGGCGAACCGCGCGTGGTCGTCCTGGCCCGGAGTCGGCGTCGGGTCCGGCCCCGGAGCGGGCCGCGGACCGGGCGCGGGCTGCGGCGGCGCGTCGGGGTCGTTGGGGTTGTCCGGATCGAAGGGCACGATGGGCCAGACGGCGCCCGCGATTTTAACCCCCGCGAAGACGCTCAACACGACCGCGATGGTGGGTTCGAGCGTGCGCGGATAGAACACGCTATTGTTGGCCCAGTCGTAGAGCCAAATGAAAATCAGGACGGCGCCCCAGCCGGAAAAGAAGACCTCGCCCATGCGCCGCTCGTACTCCTTGGCGCGGCGCACCCGCTTTTCCTTGTCGCGCGCGGCCGCGTAGGCCGTCAAGACGGGGTAGTAGAAATAGTAGAGCGGTTCAAACGGCGGCCACAGGCCAAAGCTCGTGCTCTGGCGCAGGGTGTCAATCATGCACGCCAGGCCGAGGACCGCCGCGGCCCAATAGAGCATGCCGCTGGTCGTCGACCAAAAGCGCACTTGGGGGTGCGAGGAATCCTTTGCGCCATAGCGCTTGGGGTCCCAGGGTTTTGCCCCGGCGGGAACGGATGAACCGGAAGAAACGGAGGGAACGGACGCGCTAGGGGAACGCGCGTCAGCGCCCGGGGCCGGCGGATGCTCCGGAGCCCCCGGTTTCATGCGCCACTCGGGCTGGCCGTCGCGCACCGGGCCGTGCTTCTCGATGAAGTCCCCGCGGAAAAGAACGTTCATGACCGCGATGAGCTCGTCGCGGCCGAAGTTGAACTCGGTCTGCACCTCGCGGAAGATGAACGACCCCCGCGCGCGGCAAAACGCCAGGGCGCGCGCGACCGCCTCGGGCTTGGGCGGCGGCAGGTCGGGAGACTGGTGGGGCATAGGGTCCCCCATTATGCCCGGCGATTGCCCCGATTTCAAGCCCCAGGGCGCCGGAAAATTTTTAGCCGCTCCGGTCGTATAAAGGATGAGCGGCCATGAAAGAAATCACCCCGGCCGCCGCGCTATTTAAGGTAGGTCTTCAACTGCTCCGGGGTGGGCTTGAGCTCCACCTTGGGCGGATGCGCGTTGGGATCCAGGCTCACCATGAAGCCGTTGCCCTTGTGGTTCTCCCAGGCTTCCTCGAACTCCTGCGCGGGCACAAAGCGCATGCCCTCGCCGGTGCCCGTGTCGTTGACGTAGTAGCCCCAAACCTTCCCATCGGATCCCAGCTCCGCGCCGGAGACGTAAACCGCGTGGTCCACGGGGCCGGGCTTGTCGTCCCATAAGCGGTTGGAGGAGAGGGCGACGATGGCCCCGCCGCCCTTGGCCAGGGAGTCCTGCAAATCCCGGGTCGTGGCGTTGTAGATAATCGTCGTGCGCGTCATGCCGTGGGCCGCCAGGAGCTTGTTCGAGTAGGGCAGCAGCGTCCCCGTGAAGGTCGCGCTCACGCCCCGCTCCGGGTCGTTTTCCCCGTACCAGCCGCTGGCGTAGGCCTGCTTGGCCAGCGCGGCCGGATCGGCCTTGATGCCGTGGGCGCGCAGGGCCTCGTACTGGGATTCGACGCCGCAGGTGCCCGACTTCTGATGGATGGCGTACTGCAGGGCCGCGCCGGGGTCGCCGATGGTGCGGCTCATGCCGAAATAGTGCCAGAAGTCGATCTTATACTCGTTTTCGAGCCGGACCGCCGCCGCCTTGATTCCCCGCGCGCCGAAGTTCTCCTCCTTGACGGCCTTGGCGTCGCCCAGGGAAGGCAGCGGCGGCGAGGAGTAGTGGGAAAACTTGGGGCTCAGGAATACCTCGGGCTTGGAGAGCATCGGCCCCAGGTCCAGGGCCGGACCCTTTTTCGGCAGGATAAGCGGCGAGGCCGGGGCCGTGGGCGCCGCCGGATCGCCGGAATTGGGTTTGGAATGATCAAAGAAGCTGTCGAGCCAGGCGTTCACGCGCGCCAGCGCGTAGCCGCCCGGCACCTTGTTCAAGCCGCTTTCCTGGAGCGCTTTCATCTTGCCCGCGACGGCGTTGACCATGTTCTGCTCGCTGGCCTCGTTGGCCTTCTTCAGGGCCAGGAGCGGCTGCAGGTAGGGATACCAGCTCAGCCTCGCGGACGGATCTCCGCTCACGAGGTAGGAAGAGCCTGCCAGAGGTATCGGAGACTGCTGCCAGAAAAACGAATTGATGGCGAGCCGGTAGGCGTCGTTGATTTTATCCGGCTCCTTGGACCACTTGAGGAACTGCCGGTCCGCGAACGCGGAGTCGCAGTAGGTCTGCGCGAGGTAGCTCTTTTGCTGGGCCAGGGTATACGGAAAGAGGACGTCTTTGCCGCCGTTAAAGCTCTCGAAGAAACTCACGTCCTGGCCGTCCTCCATGGTATGCAGGTAATCGCATTGGAACTGGGGCACCGGGCCGTCGTAGTTCTTGAGCACGCCCGCGTAATCCGGGCACATCTGGCCGATGTCGATGTGCTCCTGGTAAATCGCGCCGTCGGGATGGGTGAACGCGCAGCGGGCGACGTAGATGCCCGGTGACTTGCCCGTGCAGGCGGAGAGGTCCTCGGGGCCTATGGGGAGGCCGCCCTTGATCTTCGCGAAGCCGGCCTTGTCGAGGCAGAAAAACTTGGCGGTGATGTGCAAGCGGTCGGAATCGGCGGCGGCGCCTTTGAACGCTCCGGGCGCGGAAAGTTTGGGTTTGGGAATGGAGAGCTTCGGCGCGGAGAAAGATTGCCCCGCGGCGGCGGCGCACAGGGCCAGGGCCAGGGCGCAGGACCCGAACGCGGGCAGGGAAAAGCGGCGCGAAATCTTCATGCTTATGATGTAGCCCCGTCCCGCGCAACGCGCATCGGTCCAAGGACCCGAACGCGCATGGGACCAAAGGCCCCTTATTATGGGGCGCGCGCCGCGATTTGTCAACGGCGGGCGGGAACTTTTTCGCGCCTGGAGGCCGGCATCGGCGGCTTCGCGTTTTTGGGCTTTCTAATTACGTTCTGCCGCTTCGTCCATTAGGACGGGCTGACGCCGAGCCTAGCGCCGGAAAATCCGCTCGAACCAGCCCTTGAGGCCGCGCGCGCGCACCGGGTCGTAGCGCGTGGGGGCGGTGCCGGGCAAGAACACTTCGGTCTCGCGCGCCGGGGAATCCCAGCGCGCCAGAAGCCCGGTCTTGGGGTCGACGGCCGCGGTCACTACGCTCGAAGGCTGGGTGAAATCCTCTTGCGCGTAATCTTTTGACGCTTCCTCCATAAAGTCCGTCCACACCGGCAGCGCGGCCGATGAGCCGTAGACCCACAAGGGTCGGTGGTTGTCCGCTCCCACCCAGACGCCGGCCAGAAGCTGCGGCGTGTAGCCGATGAACCAGGCATCCGCGCCGCCGTTGGTGGTGCCGGTCTTGCCGGCCGAGGGCCAGGTCCAGCCCAGGGCCTTGGCCCCGCTCGCGGTTCCTTCCCTTACAACGCTCTCCAACAGCGACGTCATGACGTAGGCCAAGGCGGGGGTGATGACTTGGACGCGCTGGGGGGCGTCTGTCTCCAGCACGCGCTGACGGGCGTCCCTGACCTCGGTGATTAAAAATGGCGTCACGCGCCGGCCGCCGTTGTCGAAGGGCGCGTAGGCCGCGGTCAAATCCTCAAGCGTGGTGTCCGAGGCGCCGATCATCACGGCCAAGTTGTCCGGCAACGGGGTCTCAAGGCCCATCTTGCGCGCGAAGGCAATGACGTTCTCGGCCCCGACTTTTTCGGCGAGGTTCAAGCTCGCGGCGTTCAAGGACAGGGCCAGGGCTTGGCGCAGGCTGACTTGGCCGTAGTAGCGGTTTTCCGCGTTCTTGGGCCGCCACACGCCGCGCCCGCGCCCGCGCGAAAACGCGCGCGGGGAATCATTCAGCGTGGTCAGGGGCGTCAAGCCCGCCTCCAGCGCCGCGCCGTAGAGAAAAGGCTTGAACGCGCTGCCCGGCTGGCGCACGGCCTGGGTCGCGCGGTCAAACTGGCTTTGCCCGAAGTCGCGCCCGCCCGAAAGCGCCAGCACCGCTCCGGTCTCGGGGTCAAGCGCGATCAAGGCGCCCTGCGGCCGGGCTTTTTGCGCGACGGCGTCCTGCGCCGCTTTTTGCAGCAGCGGATCCATGGTGGTGTAGACGGCGAGCCCTTGGCGGAAGACCGCGTCGTCGCCGTAGCGCGCGGAGAGCTCGCGCAGCACCTCGGCCGCGAAGTAGTCGTTGGTCCGGCCGCGCGTCGCGGGCGAGCTTTCCGGACGCAGGCCCAGGGGCTCCTTCAAGGCGGCCTGGAGCTCGAAGATCGTGATGCGCCCCTGCGCGCGCATCTGGTTTAGCACCGTGTTCCGGCGACGCAGGGCCGCGGCCGGATCGCGGTAGGGGTTGTAGAGGTACGGCGAGCGCACCAGACCGGCCAAGAGCGCGCATTGCCCGAGGGTGAGCGCGCCTTGATCCTTGCCGAAGTAATAGCGCGCCGCGGCCTGCGCGCCCATCATGGAGGCGGAGCCGTCCTGGCCCATGTAGACGTGGTTCAAGTAGAGCGCCAGGATGTCTTCCTTGGTGAAGCGCTCGGATATATATAAGGAAAGCGCGGCCTCCAGGATCTTGCGCGTCCAGGTGCGGCGGGGGTCAAGGAAAATATTCTTGGCCAGCTGCTGGGTCAAGGTGCTGCCGCCCTGCAATTGGCCGGGGTGGCGCACGTCCTCCCAGGCGGCGCGCGCGATGCCGCGAAAATCAAAGGCCCCATGGGAATAGAAGCGCCGGTCCTCCGCCGAGACCAGGGCCGCCTCGAGCGCGGGGGACACCTGCCGCGGGGCCAGCGTCGTGCGCGCGATGAGCCGCCCGCCGGAGAGCTTGGCGATGACCGCGGGCTCAAGGCCCACGTCGGCCAGGCTCAGGCCCGCCGCGTCCGCGATGGTCCAATGCCCGGCTTGCGCGTGGAAAAAGCTCGCATGCCAGGTGAGCGTAAAGACGCCGGGCTGCTGCCGGAAGCCGGGCGAGAGAAAGCCGCGCAGGCCCACGGTCAGGACCGGCGGGGCCCAGACGTAACCGCCTGGGGGCGGCGGCAGGCTCTTGGCCGCGCGGTAATCCAGGAGCCAGAGCCGCTGCAAAATTCTTTCGGGCGGCGCGACGGCGCCGGCGCCGACGACGTAGGGCGCCGAATAAATGGTCGTGGCGTGCCCGGCGTCCATGGCGCCGGCTTGGAACGCGGCGATGCGGCGCTCGGCCCAGAAAGACAGCGCGGCGGCCGCGGCCAGGAAAAGCGCGGCCAGCAAGGCGAGCGCGCGAACAAGCCGGGGGAGCTTACGGCCTTTGGGCATGGCCTATCTTATAAAAAGATGCGGTGGGACTTTTAGCCCGCCTTTTCGGACCCCAACGGCCCTGCCCGCGCGGCGATTGAACGACTACAATGGGACGGCATCATGCGGAAATTCTCCAGCCTGAGAAGCGCGGCGGCCCTCGCGGCCGCGGCGGCTCTTTTTATAGGCCCCTCGGCGCGCGCGCAGGACGGCGGCGCTCTCGCCCGATCGTTTGCGTCCCTGCAAGCGCGGATTCGGACGCGGCCGCTGCGCCTGGCCGCGCCGGAAGATGTTTTTTCGCATCTTTCGCCCGCGCAGAAAAGCGCCTTGGCCGCGTCTTTGCCCGGCCGCGCCCAATCCGAGGACAAGCGGCCCTCGGTGCCGCTCAACTTGGTTTTCCTGGGAAGCGCCGCGCAAATCCGCGCGGGGCTCGCGGTGGCCGGCTGGAGCCAGGCTCCGCTCTCCATCTACGCCTCGCTGAGCGAAAGCCTGGACCAGCTCATGAACCGGCAATGGCCGCGCATCGATTTCCCGCCTTTCAAGACCTTCTACGTGGAGGGCCGCCCCGAGGATTTCAACTGGGTGATGGTGATCCGGATGCTCTTCAAGCGCCACCACTTCCGGCTCTGGGATATGCGCCGCCAAGACGCCTTCGGCCGCGAAATTTGGTCCGGCGGCGGAAACTTGGACGTTTCCGTCGATTGGGAGAAAGTCACCCACCGGGTCGATCCAGATATCGACGCGGAGCGCGCGTTCTTGGCCAAGACCTTGGCCGCGTCCGGGGTCCAGGTCCGTCTGAGCGTCGCGCCGTCGCCCAACGTGCCGCGCCGGGGCAAGGACAGCGACGGCTTTCCCTTCTACACCGACGGCTCCGTGCTGATTGTGGAGTTTCCGCCCTACCCTTTCGTTTCCGCCCCGCGCTGAGACGGGCCTTGCCCGGCCCGCGCAATTTTGTAGGATGGAACGGTTCACGATGAGCGGATGGACGCGGCTTAAATCGCACCTGCAGTCGGACGGGTTTCTCTCCGGCAAGACCCTCCTGGGGCTGGACTTCGACGGGACCTTGGCGCCCATCGCGGACCATCCGGACAACGCGGCCATGCCCCCAGACACCCTGCGCATCCTCTCGGGCCTGGCCCGGCGCCGGCGCCCGCGTCTCGCGGTGGTCAGCGGGCGCAGCGCCAAGGACATCCAGGCCCGCATCGGCGTGCCCGGGATTTTCTACTGCGGCAACCACGGCCTGGAGATTTTCGGGCCCGGCATCGCGTGGACCCACGCGGCGCTCAAGCGCTCGCGCCAGAGCCTCTCCGCCTTGGCCCGCGCGCTGCGGGAGGACTTGAAAGGCGGCGCCGGGGAATTCTTGATCGAGGACAAGGGCGGGAGTTTAAGCGTCCATTACCGCGGGGTCTCGCCAATCCTGGTGCCCCTGGCGCAAAAAATCGTGCGGAAGCGCTACCGCAGGACGCGAAAAAATTTCCGCCTGATGCCCGGGAAAAAGGTTTGGGAAATCGTCCCGCGCCTGTCTTGGAGCAAGGGCAACGCGCTTTTGCGCGTGGGGCGCTTGGTCTCCTGCCCCAAGATGATTTTCGTCGGCGATGACCGCACCGACGAGGAGGGCTTCAAGACCCTGCGCGGCCGGGCCTTAACCGTGCGCGTGGCCCGCAGCGGGCCCTCCGCCGCGACGTTTTTCTTGAAGGATTACCGGCAGGTGCGCGCCCTGCTGGAGTTCTTCGCCCGCCGCTAAACCTTGAATTCCTGGCTGGGGCTCAAGCGAATTTGGGCCAAGCCGTCGATGAGCCGCGCCGCCCAGGCGTAGATGTTGTGCTCCCGCACCATGGCCCGCATGGCCACCATGCGCGCGGTCTGCTCCTCGGGGGGCATCTCCAGCGCCCGGGCGATGGCATCGGCGCTCTGCTCGAAGTCGTAGGGGTTGACGATAAGCGCGTCGCGCAGCTCGCGCGAGGCGCCGGTGAATCGGCTCAAGATGAGCACGCCGTTTTCCTCGTCGCGCGCGGCGATGAACTCCTTGGCCACCAGGTTCATGCCGTCGTGCAGCGAGGTCACCATGCAGAGGTTGGCGGCCTTGTAGTAGGGCTCGATGTCCGCGTGGTTGTGGTGGCTGGACATCAGCACGATGGCCGCGTAGTCCCTGGCCGCGAACTTCGCGTTGATGCGCTTGGCCTCGGACTCGAGTTCCAATTGCAGATCGCGGTAGCGCTTGATGCGCGTGCGGCTGGGCGCGGCGATTTGCACGAACGTGAAGCGCCCGCGGTACTGCGGGTATTTGTCCAGGAAGCGCTCGATGCCGGTGAAGCGCTCCAAAAGCCCCTTGGTGTAGTCGATGCGGTCGACGCCGATGCCCATGAACTCGGCCTTTAATCCAGCGCGGCGCAGGAGCTCCGCCGCGCCGGGGTTGGGCTTGGCCGCGACCGGGTTGGGAAACGCGACGCTGATGGGGTAGGGGCGCACGTTCGCGGTGTGGCCGCCGCGGCGCACCGCGAAGCGCTCCCAGTCGATGCGGCACTCCATGGTGCGGTCGACGGTCTCCAGGAAATTATTGCAGTGGAACTGGATGTGAAAGCCGATGATGTCGGCCGCGATCATGCCTTCTAAAATCTCCCGCTGCCACGGGCAGACGGCGAAGGCCTCGGGGTTGGGCCAGGGGATGTGCCAGAACAGGGCCACGCGCGCGTCCGGGCGCTTTTTCTTGATGAGCTTGGGCAAAACCGCGAAGTGGTAGTCCTGGATGAGCACGCAGGGGTCGCGCACGCCGGCCATCTCCTCGACCAGCGCGTCGGCGAATTTCTGGTTGGCGGCCTGGTAGTACTCCCAGTCCGACGCCTTGAACTGCGGCCGCGTGTAGGCGATGTGGCACAGGGGCCAAAGCCCCTCGTTGGCAAAACCGTAGTAGTAGCCCTCTTCCTCTTCATTGGTGAGCCACACGCGCCGCAGGGTGTACTGCGGGCTTTCGGGCGGCACCGCGATGCGGCCTTTGGCATCCGCGGTTTCCTTGTCCGCGTCGCCCGCGCCGTGGGCCACCCACACGCCGCCGCAGGCCAGCAAAATCGGCTCGACGCCGGTGACCAGGCCGCTAGCGGGCGTGAGCACCTCTATCTTGCCGTTCTTGCGCACGTGCATGTAGGGCTCGCGGTTGGCCACCACGAAGATGGGCCGGCCCTCCAGCGTAATCTTGACGTGCTCCTTCAAGCGCTCCGCGGTCCACAGGGACGCGGCCTTATGGCGTAGGTGCGCCTCTTCCTCGGCCACCGCGCGCGCCTCGGCCAGGCTTTCCGCCAAAAAAGACGCCTCGGCCGCCAGGGGCTGGAAAAGTCCCTTGGGCAGCGGGGGCGCGTCGGCGGTCTCGCCCGCGCGGGTCTTGCGCATCCAGTCGGTGAGTTGATCCAAGGGGCTCATCACGTTCCAGCGCACGATCCAAAGCGTGACCAGCGAAATGATGAAGACCTCGATGAGCAGACGCAGGAAATTGTTCTTCCAGAGCTCGTCGATGCGGACCTGGACGTAGGACGCGTCGTGGATGATGGCCAGGGCGCCCACCGCGCCGCCTTTGGGTTCGAGAAGCGGGGAGACGTAGGCGTGCATCTCGCCCGAGGGCGCGCTGACGAGCGTGTCGGCGGGGGCTTGCTGGGCCAGGGCCTCGCGCACAGTCTCGGCCAAAGCCGGGACCTCATCCGAGAGGGCAGGCGTGAAGGCCAGGGGCTTGCCGTCCGCGCTAAAGACCGCGATGCCGCTCAAGTCGCCGTGGTCGCCGTATTTGGCCACGATTTCATCCAGGCGGCGCGGGCTTTTCGATTCGACGCCGGATTGGACGATGTCCCCGAAGGTCTCGGCCAATATTTCGCCGCGGCGGTTAAGATCGTTTAGGAGCGAGCGCCGCTCCTGGCGGGCCTGGAAAAAAGTCGAGCCCGCCGCCACGAGCGTGGCGGAAATCGCCAGGGCGACGATGAGCCTGGCCGTGATGCGCATAATCGGGGTGGAGCCTCCGCTGTCCTCAACCAATCTGTCCGGCGATCCGGAGTCCGCTAAAAATGGTGCCCAGTACAGGATTTGAACCTGTGACCTTTCCCATGTCAAGGGAACGCGCTACCGCTGCGCCAACTGGGCTAGGAGGCGTATTTTACCTATCTCGGCGCCCGCCAAGCAACCGGGCCGCGGGCTTTTCGCGCGGCGGCAAAAAAGTAAAATGAAGCGCGGTGGAAATCAAACGCGTCGCGGCGATCCTTCCGTGCCTGGTTGTCTTGTCGGCCTGCGCCCGGCCCAAGGCGCCCAAGGCTCTTTTGCCGGGCAGCCTCATCGTCACCTATTACGGCAACCCGCTCTCGCGCGAGATGGGGGTTTTGGGCGCGCTGCCGCCGCGGGAGATGACAAACCGCCTAGCCGACACCGCGCGCATGTGGCAGGCGGCGGACCCGGGCGCGACGGTGCGGCCGGGCTTGGAGCTCATCGCCGTGGTCGCCTCGAACAAGCCGGAGGGCGGCTCGTACTGCCTGCGCACGCCGCGGCCGGTCATCGAGCAGGTCATCGGCTGGGCGCGCCGCCGCGGCTGGCTCGTGGTGCTGGACATCCAGCCCGGGCGCAGCACGGTGCTCTCGCAAATCGATTACCTGCGCCCGTATTTGGATCGGCCCGACGTGGAGTTGGCGCTGGATCCGGAGTTCGAGATGTCCCGGGGCGGCCGGCCCGGGACGCGCATCGGGGCCAGCGACGCCGAGGATGTGAACGTCGCCATCATCGAGCTCGCCAAGATTGTCGCCCGGCGCCGCCTGCCGGCCAAACTGCTTTTGGTGCACCGCTTCACGGACGGCATGCTGCGCCGACGCGACCGCATCCGCTTGGACCCCCGGGTCCAGGTGGCGATGGTCATGGACGGCTTCGGGACCCCGGGCTTGAAGGCCGCCATTTACAAGCGGGAAATCGCCCGCCAGCCCGTGGAGTACGCCGGCATCAAGCTCTTCTACAAGAACGACAAGCCGATGCTGACGCCCGCCCAGGTGCTGGACCTCGCGCCCCGCCCCAGCGTCGTCATCTACCAGTAGATTGGCCCGGCCGCGCGGCCGCGAGCGCCCGCTTGAAGAAACGAACCAGCCGCGGACGGTATTCCAGGCCGAATAAAGTGAAGGCTTGGACGTGGTCGCCGCCCGCGACGGTCCACAATTGCTTGGGTTCTCTTGCCGCGCGGTAGAGCGCCAAGCCTTCCTCATAAGGAACGGTCTTATCCGCGGTGCCGCAGACGACGAGCACTGGAATGGGCGGCAGGCGGCGGATCATCTTGAGCGGCTCGTAGCGGTCGGAGACCAGCAAGAGCGTGAGCGGCCACTGCAAGGGCCAAGTCAGCCAGAACCGGGAGAGCTTGTCCCGCGCGATGGCCCGCCAGGACGAGAAGGGGGACTCCAGGGCCAAGGCGCGCACGCCCGCGGGGGAAAGCGCGACCGCGGCCACGGCGACGGCGCCGCCCAGGCTTTGCCCGAAGACCAGGAGCTTGTCCGGATCGACGTCATGGCGCGAGCGCACGTAGTTCAAAGCCGCGACGGCGTCTTTGACCGCGCCCGATTCAGAGGGTCGTCCCGCCGAGGCGCCAAAGCCGCGGTAGTCGGGGATGAACACGTTGAAGCCCTTCTTGGCCAGCCAGGCGGAAAAGCCCCACTGCGAGGTGATGTTGCCGCCGTTGCCGTGGAAGTGGACCACCGTGCCCAGCGCGGGCGCCACGGCGGAGTGAAAAAAGATGCCGGTCAGCGTCGTCCCGTCTAGGGACTTGAAGGTCGGCGTGTCGAAGGCCAGGCCCAGGCGCTGGGGCTCTTCGTAGACGCGGCTGTCGGGATAGAAGAAATAGCGCGTGCAGCCGGCCAGGAAGACGGCCAGGGCGCAGAGGCAAAGGGCGCGGCGCCGCACGTCAGCGCCCGATGTCCTCGTTCCAGAGTTTTGGATTCTCGGCGATGAACTCGCGCATGAGCCGGAGGCATTCGGCGTCGGCCAAAATCCGGACCTTGACGCCGCGGGAGCGTAAAAAATCCGGCGCGCCGGGAAAATTCTGCGCCTCGCCGGCCACGACTTCGGGGATGCAAAACTGCACGACGGCGCCCGAGCACAGATAGCACGGGCTCAAGGTCGAGTAAAGAACCGCGCCGCGGTACGAGCCCACGCGGCCCGCGCGGCGCAGGCAGTCGATTTCCGCGTGGGCCGTGGGGTCGCCGTCCTGCACGCGGCGGTTGCGCCCCCGGCCGATGACGGCGCCGTCCTTGACCAGAACCGAGCCGATGGGAATGCCGCCCTCGGCCAAGCCTTGGCGCGCCTGCTCCAGCGCGGCCTCCATGAAAACCTCGTCGCCCATGATGCACGATTGTGCGTCATCCGCGCGGCCCTGTCAAGCCGGAGGGCGTGAAAAATCGTAGAACCTGCCGATGGAGCCGCTCAAGACGCGCCACTTGACCGTTTTGCTCACCGACAAGAGCGCGCGTAGGTCGCGCGCCGAGATTCTGGCCATGCTGGAGAAGCATAAGGAACTGGTGCTGCCCGTGCTGGCCTGCCGCGGCAGGCACGATTTGATGGCCGGCGCCCAAGTCGTCGACGCCGAGTCCTGCCCGGCTTCCGCCCGCCCGGTCTAGAAATTCCTCAGGCCGGGATACTGCGGACCCGGCACAGACGCAGTCCAAGGAAAAATCCGATAGCGTCTAGGCCGCCGCGGCCAGCATCCGCAAAATCGCGCGGGAGAGCTTCCGCTTGAAGAGCTCGTCCGTGAACGCGAGTTCCGCGCGGAAAAACCCGTCCTCGCCTTTTTCCGCGAGCGAGACCCGCGCCGCGCCCGGGCCCAGGCGCCGATCCCCGATGGAAAAGTCCAGGAAGAGCCGCTCGTCCAGGCGCAGGGCGCACAGGGTCGACAGCCGCGCCCGCGAGGCGGATATCTCCTCGAGCCAGCCCCAGGCGTCCTGGCGCGCGATCTCGGGCGCAAAGGAAAATGCCGCCGGGATTTTACGCGGCAGGCGGGCCCTCACGGGTTCGCGCCTGCCATGGGGTGGCGGAAAATCCGCGCCGGGCCCGAGCCGTGCGGTATTTTTTCGCCGATGGTCCAAAAATTGCGGCCGTCCCAGGCCAGGCCCACGGGGCGGTAGCGGCCGTCGGCGTACTCGGGCAGGGGCAAGAAGCCCACGGCCTCTTCGGGCCGCTGCAAATTTAGGCGCACCAGTTCGCGATCTCTCGAATCAAGCAGCCAGAGCGTCTTGCCGTCGTAAACCACGGCCGTCGGATCGGGGTCCGGGCAATGGTAGGACGCGATTTCGGTCAGGTCCACGTCCATGATGTGCTGGTGCAGGACGCGCCGGTTGTCGAGCGTCCATAAGTAGAGACCGTCGAAGGCCATGCTGACGGTGCCGGGGTCCGTGCGGTATTTCTGCAGCGGGGTCAGAGCGTCGTCATTGACGCCGCGCGTGATGAGGCCGGAGGCGGAAAGCCGCCAGGCCAAACCCTGGGCGAAGAGGATGCCCAAGGGCGTCTGGTTGGTGAAGTGGACGGTGCGCACGACGTTGAGATCGGGCAGGGAGTGGACGTAGAAGGACTGGGCGAACCAGTCCGCGGCCCAGAGGTCCTTGCCGTCGAAGGCCAGGCCTGCGGGGTGGCGGTAGGGAACGTCCCAGAAGTCCACTTGGGCGGCTTTTCGCGCCCTTTCCTGCGCGGCGCGGCGCGCGGAAACAACGCCGAAGCACAGGGCCAAGAAGCCCGCGAGCGCGAGAAAATAGAGGGGCAGCCGGCGCGGCCGGGACCGGGGCCTGAGCGAGATCGCCGTGCCGGCCGAGGCCAGCGCCTTGTCCAGGCAGGCCTGCGCGCTCTCTCGGGTCCAGGGCGGGGGGATGACCTCGCAGACGCCCAGGCGCATGAGCTCCACCGCGCGCGAGGCGTCCCGGCGCCGGACGGCGGCCACCACGGGCAGCGTGGGCGCCGCGCGCAGAATTTCGCGCACGTTTTGCGCGGCGTCGTCGCCCTGGGCGTCTGCGATGAGCACGGCGTCCGGGCGCCGCTCGCGCAGGATGTCAAGCATATCTTCCAAGCGGCCCGCGGGCAAGACGCCGTAGCCCGCCTCGCCGGCTAAAAGCGAAAGTTCTTGCCGCGCCTCCGCGTCCGCGCACAAAAGGCCCAAAGCGGGAGCCACGCGCTATTCTCCTTGGCCCGGCGCGGGGATGGCCAGCACGGCGCCCGGAACGGGCAGGCCTTGGCTGAACTTGCTTTCGTTGGCCCGGTAGATTTTCTCCCATTGGTCGGGATCTCCGTAGTAGCGCTGGGCCAGGGAGCGCAGGGTGTCGCCGTCCTGGACCAGGTGCGTCTTGGGCCAATGGGGCGGCACGGGCCGGCGCTTGGGCTTGGGCTTTGGCGCGGGCTTGGGCATGAGCGATTTTAGTTGGAGCCGGGACTGCTGGATCTTGTAGTCCATGACGTCTTTTTCCCGGTTCATCAGCCGGTACTCGTCCTTCAATTCGCCGATGCGCTTTTGCAGCACGGCCAAGTCGCCGCCTAGGATTTGCTTATTGGTGCCTTCCGACTGCACTTGGCTTTCCAGGTCCTTTTCCTGCTGGGTCAAGAGCGCTATTTTCCCGGTCAGGCTCGCCGCGTCCGCCGCGGCCTGGCCCACGAAGTTGCCCGCGAACGATGGCGCCCCGAACTTGTAGTTGACGCTGACCTCGTAGCCGCCGCCGGGACGGTTGGTCCCTCCCCAGGGAACGGTCATGGCCGCGTCGATGACCAGCGGCGAGAAGTCGACCCCGAAGCCGAAGGCCAAAGTGTTGACGCCGTTTAATTCAAAGCCGCGGCCCAGGCGCAGCTTCAAGAGTCCCTGGTCCAGGGACGCCTCGACGCCGGGGTCGAGCTCCAGCAGGCCGCCGCGCATGCGCAAGTCGCTCGCGAAGGTCAGGTTGCGCCAGGTGTAGGCCGCGCCCAGGTTGACCACGGGGTAGGGCAGTCCCACGCCGGTGGCGAAATTCATGACCGAGAGCCCGCCCTTCAAGCCGTAATTGGATTCGGCCATCACGCCGCCGTCGAATCCCAGGCCGACGTGGCTCTTCGCGCCGGGATGGGGCGAGACGCTCAATATCCTGAAGTTGCCGCCTACCTTCAAGGGCCGCGAGAGATTGATCTGGGGGACGTTCAAGAGCTGGCCGTAGTTTAAGACGACGTTGTCCGCGGCGTCGCCGTTGCCTTGGCGCTCGCCGAAATAGCCCAGGCCCACCGTGGCGGTGTTGATGGGGTCGAAGGGCCGCACGTAGGCCGCGGAGACCAAGGTCAGCGGCCCGTCGGGAGAATCGAGGCGCCCCAGGTTCCCGGCGGCCTGGGTGTAGGGCGTGTTGGCCTCGCCGGCCGGGTTGAAGAACATGCCGAAGGGATCGGCCGCGATGGCGGTGTAGGCCATGCCCATGCCCATGGCTGCCGCGCCCGGCGCGGCGTCGTAGAAGTCCGCCGCGCGCGCGGGCAGGGCGAGGGGCGCGAGGCGAAGGCATAGGAAAAGCGCGAACCAGCGGGCTGCCACGCCTAAAATATAGCGTAGGCTCGTGAATAAAATATTGCGGGGAAAAGGCTTTTTGCGGGAGCGGGCTTCGGGCTAAGCGCCTAGCCCAGCTTGTACTTGACGCCCATGCCGCCCTCGGGCCAGTCGCAGACGATGTTGTCGAAGGGGCAGAGCATGCGGCAGGCGCCGCACTCGATGCAGTTCTCGTAGTTGACGATGATCTTGCGGCCGTCCTCGTGCCACTCGTAAACCTTGGCCGGGCAGACCGTGGTGCAGGGCTTGGTTTTGCAGGCGCCGGCGCAGGGGGAAGTCGCGGAGGCGTCCTTCAAGGTGATGTGGGCGTTGGGCGATTTCTTCCACTCCAGAGTCCCCAGCTTCGCCTCGACGGTGAATTCGATTTTAGGCTCGGCCATAAATTTATATGGCGGCCTTGCGCAAAGGCCAGAGGTCGCGCGCCAGGCGCAGGAACCCGCGCTTCTTGATCAGGCCCAGGGCCTTCTTCAAGTGATCCTTCTTGGGCTGTCCGTCCGCGGAGAAGCGCATGTGCGCCAAATCGCAGGCGAGCCTGGGGTAGAACTCCAGGAAACCGGGGCTCTTTTCGACGGCCTCCTCCAGGTACATGGTCTCCTCCATGTCCTTCAAAACGTAGCTGTCCTGGAGCTTTTGCACATAGGCGGACAGCGCGGTCTTGGAAAAATCGTTCTTGGCCTTGGCCGCGATGACGGTCTCGCCCGCGAGCTTGCCCGAGGTCATGGCGAGGTTCGAGCCCTCGCGGAAGGCGGGGTTGGTCATCTGCGCGGCGTCGCCCGCGATCAAAAATCCGTCCGCGGCCAGCGGCGGCATGGAGCGGATGCCGCCCTCGGGAATCAAGTGCGCGGAATATTCCAAAGTCTTGCCGCCCGAGATGAGCTTCTTGATGAGCGGGTGCGCCTTTAAAATTTCCAGGTGATCGGAAGGGCGGATGCCTTTTTTCTGGTACTCGGAAAGCTTACAGCCCACGCCCAGGGACACGCTGTCCTTGTTGGTGTAGATGAATCCGTAGCCCAGCATGCCCAGCGTCACCGAGCCGAAGAGCTCCATGGTGGCGCCCTCGCCGGGGTTCAAGCAAAAGCGATCCTCGATGGTCTTGGAGTCGAGCGCGATGACTTCCTTGGCGCCCAAGGCGACCTCGGTGGATTTGAGCTCGGCGCGAAAGCCCGCCTTTTGCGCCAGAAGGGAGTTGACGCCATCGCAAGCCAGGACCACCGAGGCCAGAAGCTCGTCGCCCTCCGAAGTCTTGATGCCGACGATTTTGCCGTCCTTCTTGACCACGTCGCGCACCGTGACGCCGGTGAAAACCTCCGCGCCCGCGGCCTCGGCCTTTTGCGCATACCAGCGGTCGAACTTGACCCGGATGATGGTAAAGCAGTTGGGCACGCCCTCCAGGAATTTGAGGGACTTGTAGCCGACGGTAATCCAGGAGTCCTCGGTGGTGATGCAGGTTTTCTGCTCGACCACGGGGCGCTCGACCGGGGCGTCTTGCTCCTTCCAGAAATCGGGGACGATGTCGTGAAGCATGCGGGAATAAAGCACCGCGCCCTGGACGTTCTTGGCGCCGGGATATTCGCCGCGCTCCAAGAGAGCCACTTTGAGGCCCGCCTTGGCCATGATGATGGCGGCGGAAGTGCCGGCCGGGCCGGCTCCAACGACTATGGCGTCGTAGGCGTCGTCGGACACGGAGTCTCAGCCTTGGGCGGCGCGGCCGGTGGCACTGTTGGCGGCTTCGAGGAGGTCCTCGGGCTTGAAGGGCTTGGTCATAAAGCACGCGACCTGGGGAAATTTTTGGAACAAGGCGCGGGAAGGCTCTAAGGCCGTGAGCACGACCACGGGGATGTTCTTGGTCTTTTCGTCCTGGGCCACGGCATTTTGCAGGGAATAGCCGTCGACGCCCGGGAGCATGACGTCTAGGACCAGCAAATCGGGCGAGACCCGGCCGATTTCGTCCATGGCCGCGCGCCCGTTGTCGCAGGAAAACACCTCGAAGCCGCCCTGTTCGAGGGTGTATTTGATGAGGTTGACCATTTCCGGCTCGTCGTCCACGACGAGAACTTTTTTGGCCATGCGCGAAGACCATATCAATTCCCGAGCGCGAGTGTCAAACCGCCGCCGCCTGAAAATAAGCCGGAACTATTTGCGGTCCTCGCGGCCGAGCCCGAGAACTGGAACCCGGCCGCCGCGGCCAAGGCCATGGCCGCGGCCCTAAAAACCCCGGCCGTGGATCAAATCGCGCGGGCCCGGCGCTGGAACCCGTGCCCTGGACCGACATTCCCGTCCTCATCGCCGCGGCCTTGCCGCAGACGATCACCCGCACCATCAAGACCGCGCCGGAAATTGATTTGGGCAAGGAGGCGCTGAAGCTCGGCCTGACGCTGATCACCGGCATCCCCATGATGGGGGGCGGAAAAAAGGAGGAGACCAGGGTGGTGCGCAGCTCGGACGTCATCCAGGTATTCGACGTGGCCGCGCCGGGGCTGCGCCTGCGCGTCGCGGCGGATAATTTCGACTACTCGGGCCTGGGGCACTTGAAGAGCTACGGCGCGGCGGCCGACTTCAATATCCTCTTCGGCGAGATCGCCAAGCGCGCGCCCAAGGCCGTGCTCAACCGCGGCGCGCGGCTTCTGCTCGACGGCAAACCGCTGCGCGCGCCTCTCGCCCAAGGCCCCCCGCGTCGCCGATCCGGCCGTAAAGCCGGCGCAAGGCTCCGCGCACGATCGCGGAGGAGAGCGGCGCCGAAGTCTTCTCCTCCTGATGGAAGGCTTGCTCCCAAATCTGGTTGGTAAAAGGCTCCATCGCGTCGAAGCGCATCAGTTCGCGCACCTCGACGGTCAGGCTCAGGTCCCTTCGTCCCGGCCCCGCGTTTGAAACGCTGAAGTCCTCGATTTGGCCGACAACGAGGAGCTTGTCGCCGTGCCGGGCGGCATCCCACTGGTCGCCCACGATCTCGACGGATTTGACCAGTCCGCTAGCAGAAAGCTCCCGCGCCAAATCCCGCGTCAGTTCACCCGGCGAGAGCCTGGGGCAGCTCCCCGAGCCGACCGCGGTCAAGCTCAATCGTGCTTGGATCCTCGGGCGCAGGGCCGTAGGACGTCAAGTCGCGCAGAGGCATGAGCGCGGCCGCCGGACCCGACGGCGCCAAACCTCCTTCCATATGGCTTATGATAGAATAAAATTCCATCCGCGATAACATGTCTTTCACGCCAACAGCCCGCATCACCGCGCTTCTCGTCGCGACGCTTCTCTGCGGCGGCCGGCCTCTTGATGCCGGGGCCGCGGCTCCGTCCCGGACCGACGGCTCCTTACCACCGTCGCCGTGAATGAGGCCGCACTCGACCCGGGACTCTACGCCGACGGTCGCCTAAGCGAGAGCCAGGCCCGCGCGCTCATCGCAGCCGGCCGCGAACTCCGCGGGCGAGACCGCTGCCGGAACGCCGCAGCGTTCTACGCCCCCCTGCAAAAGCGCTACCTCTTCGAAGCGCCCTATTTCGACTACCAGATCGCCCGCTGCGACCGGTGCCTGGGCCGCTACGCCGCGGCCGAGCGTTACTTTCACGCGGCCGCAAACCAGCCGCGGCCGGAGAACTTCGGCCGGGCCAGCGATCTGCAGAACGCCTTCATCCGCCGCCTGACGGCGCGATACGGCATTCCGCTCGCCGATGAGGCTGCCCTTTTCCGCGCGCGCTCGCCGCACGGGCTGATGGGCACGAACCTTTTCGCGGATGGCCAGCATCCCAACGCCGAAGGCTACGCGCTGATGGCCGACGCCTTTGCCGAGGCGGCCGCGCGCAGGCTAGGTGTTCCCGTCCGCCCTTTCAGGAACGCTCGCAATCTCGCCCGCCGCGTCGGGCTCACGCCGCAGGATTTTGCCGCCGCCGACACCAATGCGGGGCAGTGGCTCTTCAGCGTTTCGGCCGAGAATTACGATCCCGGGCAGCGCCTGGGCCTGGCGCGCCGACGCTTTCTTGAGGCGCTTAAGATTTCTCCGGACGATTTCCAGGCCTGGCTCGGCCTGGGTCTGGTCCAAGCCGCGCAAAACGGAAATTTCATGACTAACCCCGCCTTCCTGCGCGCTCTGGCCAGATACCACCTTTACTACTGGCCCGAAATTGGGAACAACCTTCCGGCCGTACTCGCCTTCCTGCGCGCGAACACGGTCCCCGCGCCGCTTTTGGCGAAGATCAAGGCGTCTTTCGCCGCGGATCGAGCCGGATCTTAGGACTTTTTGCGGTAGCCGGCCGGAACCTCGAAATCCGATTTGGGCAGAGAGCCCACCGCGACCGACTCGACGGTCGTGCGGACGCTGAACACCGGCTGTTGCCCGCCCGCCTCTTTTTTCTCGATCTCTCGGCGGGCCATCTTCGCGGCCAAGCCGCCCAGAAAATTCGTCGCGACTTGGGAGGCTCCGCCAGAAAGATCGGCGCCCGAATCCTGGGAAGGCTGGTCCGCCTGCACCTGGGAGGACTGCGCGGAGTCCTGCACCGGGTACCAGCGCACATCGAGTGCGACCGGATAGCCCTTGATGCGCGCCATCTTGGCCTCAAACTCAGGTTCGCTTTGGGACAGCGACTTCCCGCCGGCGCCGGTCATGAGCGCGAGCAGCTTGAAGCCGAAATCCTGGCCGGCCTCCGGAGACACGCCCAGTCCCAGTTTCTCCAGATAGGCCTTGTTGTAGGCGGCCTGCTCGTCCGCGGCTAGCTTCAGATCCTTGGTCCACGGCGCGGCCCACACGTCCGCCTTCATACGGTAGGTCTGCGTCTGTCCGCTCCGCGCGTCCTGCGTCTCCAGCAGATAGTCGACCGCATAGTGCTCGGCCGAGAAATCGCCGACTTGTTTTTTCTCGCCCGCGTCCTTGACGTGAAATTCGGTCTTGACGATGCGGACCGAGGGCTGCCGCGAGGCGCTTTCCGACGCGGCCGGGGCAGACTGATCCTGGGCGCCGGATTTTTGCGGCGGCAGGGAAATCGGCGATTCGGTATAAGTCTTGCTCTTCGGGTTCAGGGCCCAGCGCTTGTCCAAGTCCACCCGATCGATCTCCATGGTGGTCTTCCCGCCTTTCCCGCTGAAGAAGCTCAGGACGGAGCCGGTGAACTTGAGCGTCCTGGTTTTTTGCGCCTTCAACCCGTCGAACTCCAGCGTCGACTGCGCCTTGAAGGCTCCGGCGCCATGCACGCCGCTGCTTTGCACGCTCCGCCGGATGGTCACGCCGGCCAGGGCGGGCGAGGCCAGAAGGACGGCCAAGCCGCCCGTTAAAACCACGTTTGCGTTCTTCATTGTTGCGGCTCCTTGGAACTCGGGAATTCGACGGCGCCCGAGACTATACTACAAGCGCGGCGGCGCGGGCAACGCTGCCGCCGCCGCCGCTTTTTGTACAATTCATTTCCCATGCCCATCGATTTGGAAAATCTCAACCCCCGGCAAAAAGAAGCCGTCATCTACGGAGGAGGCCCGCTCCTCATCCTCGCCGGCGCCGGCACCGGAAAAACCCGGGTCATCACGCACCGCATCGCCAAGCTCATCGGCGAGGGCGTGCCCGCGTCGCGCATCTTGGCCGTCACCTTCACCAACAAGGCCGCGGAGGAGATGCGCCGCCGCATCGAGAACTTGGCGCCCGGCTCGGGCGCTCAGGTTTGGGCGCACACCTTCCACGCCTTCGCCGCCAGGCTCCTGCGCCAGCACCATCAGCTCCTGGGCCTGGGCCGTTACTTCACCATCTACGACTCGTCGGATCAAAAGCGCTTGGCGGTCGAGGCCATGAAGCAAATCGGCCTGGAGGGCCAGACGGCCAAGGCCTCGATGTACCTGAGCCTCATTTCCCGCGCCAAAGACGATCTGCTCGACGCCAAGTCCTACGCCATCTACGCCGCGGCCTCCTCGGATTTGGCCCGGCAGACGGCCGCGCGCATCTACGAAATCTACCAGCGCGGCTTGGACGCCTCGGGCGCGCTCGACTTCGGCGACTTGCTGCTCAAGGCCTGCCACCTTTTGAAGGAGCACCAGGCCGTGCGCGAGTACTACCAGGAATATTTTCTGCATCTCCTGGTCGACGAGTACCAAGACACCAACCACGCGCAGTACATCCTGACCAAGACCCTGGCGGCCAAACGCCGCAACCTCTGCGTGGTGGGCGACGACGATCAGAGCGTGTACTCCTTCCGCGGCGCGGACATCCGCAACATCCTGGAGTTCGAGCGCGACTTCAAGGACGCCAAGGTGGTGGCCCTGGAACAGAACTACCGCTCGAGCGCCAGGATTCTGGAGGCCGCCAGCCAAGTCATCCGCAACAACGCCCGGCGCAAGAGCAAGAGTCTCTGGACGCAGGCCGCGGCGGGCGAGAACGTGGGCGTCCTGGAGCTGCCCAATGAAATGGAGGAGGCGCGCTGGACGGTCCACGCCATCCGGGATCAGTTCGCGCGCGGCCGCAAGCCTTCCGACATCGCGATTTTCTACCGCACCAACGCGCAAAGCCGCTCCTTCGAAGAAGCCCTTTTGCGCGCGGGCATCGCCTACCGCATCGTGGGCGCCATGCGCTTCTACGAGCGCAAGGAGGTCAAGGACGCCCTGGCCTACGCGCGCTTGATGTTGAACGAGAACGACTCCGCGAGCCTGGAGCGCGTCATCAACGTGCCGCCGCGGGGATTCGGGCAAACCAGCCTCGACCGGGTCAAGAGCTACGCGCAAGGGCAGGGGTTGACGCTGTGGAAAGCCCTGCGCCGCGCGGATCAAATTCCCGCCTTGACCGGGCACGCCCGCAAAGCGGCTTTTTCCATCGTCGCGACTTTGGAGAAGCTGCGCGCCGCGATCGCGCCGCTTCCCGTGGGCCAGGCCATGACCCGCCTTTTGGCGGACACGGGCTATTGGCAATGGCTTGAGACCGAGGCCGAAAAGGATCCGGAAGCCAAAACCCGCATGAGCAACCTGCAGGAGCTCTTGAACGCCGTGCAGGAATACCAGGAAAAGGCCCTGGCCTCGGGTGAGGACGCGTCCTTAGCGCGCTACCTGGAGGCGGTGTCCTTGCAGAGCGATTTGGACCGCGCCGACTTCAACCAGGCAGCGGTGACCTTGATGACGGTCCATCTGGCCAAAGGACTGGAATTCCCCGTGGTTTTCCTGACCGGACTCGAGGAAGGGCTTTTCCCCATCGGGCAGGGCCTGACGCAGGACGACTTGGAGGAGGAGCGGCGCCTGTGCTACGTGGGCATGACCCGGGCCAAGGAAAGGCTGTTCATGATCTACGCCGCCACCCGGCGGCTTTTCGGCCACGTCTACGCCAATTTGCCCTCGCGTTTTCTGCTTGAGGCCGGGCTTTTGGGCGGAACGACCGCGCCCAAGGCCGCGATTGCGGGCGACGGCGCTTTCACCGCCACCAGAGCGCCCGGGACGGCGCGCCTTCCGGCGCTGGACGGAGCGCCGCGGCGGCGCATCTCCTCGGCCCGCGTGGGCATGCGCGTGCGCCATCCTGATTTCGGCCTTGGGCTGGTGCTGGAAAAATCCGGCTCCGGCGACGGCTTGAAGCTGACGGTCCGTTTCGACAACGGCCGCACCGCCAAGCTGCTGGTCCGCTACGCGCCGTTGGAGCCGGCGTGAGGCGTTCGGCATGAAGGTCGCCCTGGTCCTTTGCCCGCGTTAGGCCCCGGAATTTTCCTTGGCATCGTTGGCGCTGTTGTCCGCGCAGCTCAAAATCAGGGACCACGAGGTTGAAATCCTGGACATCAACCACATGATTACCAGGCTCGGCAGCTTGGATCAGAAGTGGCCCGAGAGCCACACCGGCATGAGCAACGTCGGCGCGTCCAATGATTCCGTCAGGGATGTTTTCCCCAGGTACCGGGGGTTGGCTGAAAACGCCGGCGAAAAGAATTCTGGCCGACGGCTGCCGCCTGGTTGGATTTTCGATTTACTATTCAGATCTCCCGATGTCGCTGGAGTTCACGAAAATCCTCAAAAAGATCGACCCCGGCGTCGATATCGCATTTGGGGGCCCAAGCTGCTTGATTTTTTCCAACTGCATGCAGTACGTCCGCAAGGAAGGGGTGGATGCGGTCATTTTTGGAGAAGGGGGATATTTCGTTTTCCCGGCTGGTGGACGACTTGGAATCCTCGGGACGGTTGCGGGCGGGGCCAGGGGTGTTGCTCAAAGGCGATGAATCTACGTGGAAGGAAGAGCAGGAGACGTTGGGGAACCTGGACGATCTTCCCTGCGCAGATTGCGCCGGGTTTGCGATGCTTGACTCCTACGCGGGAAAGATGATCCACACGACACGCTGCCGCGTTAGGAAATGCGTATTCTGTCGGGATTGGCGCGAGATGCGTTTCCCTCGGATGAGCGGCCGGCGCATCTTCGAGGAGTTCGCGCACCAGCTCGCCCGCCATCCGAAAATGACCGGTTTTGTCTTCGGTGATTCAATTTTAAACAGCTCCCTGCCGGATCTCGATGAGTCGTGCGGGCTTCTTGTGCCGCGCGGAGTGAGGGCGAATCGGCGAAGCTTCGCCATCGTCCCTCCCGAGAGGTCGGAGAAGTTGCTGGCTGAGATGAGATCCGCAGGATGCCGTTGGCTTTCTTGCGGGGTCGAGTCGGGGTCGGCGCAGTTGCTGCGGGAGATGAACAAGGGCGTTCCGCCGGCGCGCAACGCTGAAATTCCGCGTCGAACGGCGCAGGCCGGGATAAAAACCATCGCGACGTGGATGGTGGGTTTCCCTAGCGAGACGGAGCAACTTTTCGAGGAGTCCCTCGCGTTTTTGAAGGCTAACGCGAGAAATATAGGCAGTCTGGAATGCTCGCTTTTTTCCATTCGCGCAATGCGGGATATGGCGGGACGTTTTGATTCGGAACAGGAGCAAGATGAGATGTTTTGGATGACCAATAACGGCATGAATACGTTTCTGATCCGCCTCGAGCGCACCCTCATGCGTCAGCATGAGGCGAATCCGGCCGCAGCCTGCTAAATGAATAATCCGGCATTATTGACTCGCCGCGCCGCGGGCATTCTGCTGCACCCGACGTCCCTGCCCGGGCCTTGGGGCATCGGCGACATGGGTCCCGCCGCTCATTCGTTTTTGGATTTGCTGGCGGGCTGCGGGCAGTCCTGGTGGCAGATGCTGCCCGTGGTTCCGGCCGGCGCCGGCGCCTCGCCGTATAGCGCCCGCTCGGTTTTCGCGGGCGAGCCGCTGCTCGTCAGCCCCGAGTTCTTAGTAGAGGCCGGATATTTAAGCCTGGGCGACTTAAAGCCGCCTCGGCTTTCGGGGGACCGCGCCGATTTTGCGGCCGCCCGGCGCGCCAAACGGCCGCTGTTCGAGCGGGCTTTCGACGCCTTTGAGCGCGGCGCCTGCGATGCCGCGCGGCAAGATTTCGATTCTTTTCGCGCGGCGAACAAGGCATGGCTGGACGACTGGGCTCTTTTCTCAGTCCTGCGCGAGGCCAACGGCGGCGCGGCGTGGACCGGCTGGGAAAGCGGCCTGCGCCGGCGGGAACCGGGCGCGCTGAAGACGGCGCGCCGGGTCTTGGCGCGCCCCATTCTTGTCGAGATATTCGTGCAGCACCAGTTCTTCCGGCAATGGAGCCGGCTGCGCGCCCGCGCCCGGGAACTGGGCATCGGGCTCATCGGCGACATCCCGATTTTCGCCGCGCACGACAGCGCGGAAGTCTGGGCCCACCAGGACATTTTTCAGTTGGACGGCGACGGAATGCCCGCGGCCGTGGCCGGGGTGCCGCCCGACTACTTCAGCCGCACGGGCCAGCTTTGGGGCAATCCGCTTTACCGCTGGGACGAGATGCGCCGGCGCGGCTACGCGTGGTGGATGGAGCGCTTTGGCCGCGCCTTCGAGCGCTTCGACGCCGTGCGCCTGGATCATTTCATCGGCTTCCACAACTACTGGGAAATTCCGGCGGGCGCCAAGACCGCGGAGGCCGGCCGCTGGGTGCCCGGGCCCAACGACGAATTGTTTCTGCGCGCGAAAGAGGCCTTGGGTCCGCTGCAGTTCATCGCGGAGGATTTGGGCGTGGTGACCGAAGGCGTCAAGGCTCTGCGCGACCGGCTGGGGCTGCCCGGCATCCGGGTGCTGCAGATGGCTTTCGGCACCGACTTGGAGGCCGACAGTTATCTGCCGCACAATTACCCGGAGAACTGCGTGGCCTACACGGGCACGCACGACAACGACACGACCTTGGGCTGGTTCAACGACTCGGGCGGCGAGAGCAGCACGCGCACCCAAGCCCAAATCGAGAAGGAGCGCGCCGCGGTCATGCGCTACGCGGAAACGGACGGCCGGAATCTCAACTGGGATTTCATCCGCCTGGCTTTTTCCTCCAAGGCGAACACGGCCGTCGTGCCCATGCAGGATATTCTGGGCCTGGGCTCCAAGGACCGGATGAATCTTCCCGGCACGGCCGAGGGCAACTGGCGCTGGCGCATGAAGGAAGGCTCTTTCACGCCGGGGCTCGCCGGGCGCCTAGCCGAGATGACCGCTCGGTTCGGCCGCCGGCCGAAGAGCTAGACGGCGGCGCCCGCGGGCGCGGGTTCGTCCGTGGGCTCGAAGCGCCGCAGGCTGGGTGTCAACGCCGCCGCGATCAAGATGAGCGCGCCGCCCAGGGCGACCACCGCCGCGTCGTTGTTGTGCAGGAACGCTTCCATCACGCCGCCCAGGCCCAGCGAGACCAGAATTTCCGGCAGCACGATGAACATGTTGAAGATGCCCATGAAGATGCCGTATTGCGCGGCCGGCAGCTGCTCGACCAGGATGACGTAGGGCATGGAGACAATCGAGGCCCAGCCGATGCCGGCCGCGATCATGGGTAGATAGAGCAACTCCGGGTTGCGAATCCAGGGAATCGCGCAGAGCCCCAGGCCGCAGAGCAGAAGCGAGAGGCCGTGGGTGTAGGCCCGGCCGAGGCGGCGCACCAGAAACGGCAGGCACAGCGCGAATAGGGGCGCGGCCAAGCCTTTGACCATCATGGTCCTGGCCGCCCAGCGGATGCCCTGCTCGTAAAGGGCGCTGTGCGGGTTGACGGCACCGAAGACGACCTGGGCCACGGCGATGGAGTAGTATATCCACATGCAGAAAAGCCCCATCCAGGTGAAGAACTGGATGACGGCCAGCCGCTTCATGGCCGAGGGCATGTGGAAATAGCAGTCCTTCGTCTCGAGCAGCCATTTCTTGAGAGCGGGCCATAATTTTCCCGGTGGAGCCTGGGCGTTGGGCGGCGGCGCATCCGGCGGGTATTCCGGCGTGGTCGCCACGCTGTAGAACACCGAGAGGAATAAAATGACGGCGCAGGCGTAGAAGGACAGATGGGCCGCGTCCTTGCCGAAGCGGGACAAAAAGGGAAAGACCTGGTTCAAATCCACTGACGCGATGAAGTTGCCCAAGATGGTTCCCAGGCCGATCGTGAGGCTCTGCAGGGCGTAGCCTGTGGGCCGCTGCTCCGAGTTCTGCGTGTCCGCGACCAAGGCGCGGAATGGCTCCATGGTGACGTTCAGGGACGCGTCTAGAATCCACAGCAGCCCCGCCGCCATCCAAATGGAGGAGGCGTCGGGCATGAGGCACAGCGCCATCGAGGCCAGCGCGGCGCCGGCCATGAAATAAGGGCGGCGGCGCATCCGGAGAGGCGCGATCCAGGTCTTGTCGCTCAAGTAGCCGATGATGGGCTGGATGATGAGCCCGGTCGCGGGCGCGGCCAGCCACAGGAGCGGAATCTGGTCCGGCTTGGCGCCCAGCTTCTCGTAGATGGAGCTCATGCGCGCGAACTGGATTTCAAAGCCGTGCTGGATGCCGAAAAATCCCACGCTCATGTTGACCAGAGCGAACAGGGAAAGGTTGGGGCGCTTGGCGCTCACCGGCTATTTCCAGAATCCCGAGTGGGCGGCGATGGAGGTGGCGACGAAGAAGGCGGCCCAAAGCGCCGCGGAAAGCGCGATGGCGGCGAAGCGGTTCTTGGGGTAGAGCTTCGCGGCGACGAGCTGCGGGCCCAGGATGAGCAGCGGCCCCAGGATGCCGACGGCATTTCCCGTCACGTTGTACCAGCGTCCCGCGGACATGAAGATGGGGACTAAAAACAGGTTGCCGATCATGCCGACCAGAAGATAGAGCGGACGAATGCCCTGGAGGCTTTCAAAGGCTTTCAGGCGCGCCGCCGGCTCGACCGAGGGCTCTTTTATTCGGCGCAAGGCCTTGCGGTTGGCGAGGATTTGGGGAATGGTGAAGCTCGTGAAGACCGCGGTGGCCGCGATGCCCATGGCCTGCACCAGCCAGGCATGGGCGATGATGGGCCAGGACGCGGCGATGGCGGCCGCGGAGCCCAGGGCGATAAGCGTCCATTTCCAGCGCGGGAACACTTTGCCCGAGGCCAGCTGCGAGAGGATGTAAACGGAGCCGGCCGCGCCGATGAGCGCGTTGCCGATGAGAGCCGCGCTGCCGCTGGCCAGGAAAGTGGGGAAGTTGAGCAGGTTGCCCGCGATGAGCGTCATCTGCGAGAGCGCGCTCACGCCCGAGAGCCGCTGCCTGGCCAGCATGGCCTCGGCTCCGCCGTTCTTGAGAAGCCGCAGGTTCTTGCGGTTGGCGGCGATTTGCACCCACGGAAAGAAGAAGAAGGTCACGTTGGCGGCCCAGCCGGCGATGGAGGAGAGCAGCGCGTAGTGCGCGATGGCCCAAGGCGCGCCCAGGGCGGCCGCGACGGCGGCGGCCGCGGCCATGGCGGCGAAAACGACGGCGCCCGTGACGCCGTAGCCGGACTCTCCGGTTGTCTTGGCGCCGGCGGCTTTGTCCTTGGGGGCGGGCGCCGTCTCCAGCCGCAGGACTCTGCCCTCACCCGGCGGCAGTTCGGCCGCGGCTTGGACGCCCAAAGCGGGGATGTGAACGTTGGCGCTAAGGGTGGCGTCAGTCGGATTGGCCAGAACGGCGTAGACCGGAGCCTTGGGGTTGCCCGCCGACTTGAGCAGGTAGCCGACCCAGGCGGCGCTTTGGCCGGCGGGCTCCAAGGGCTCCAGGACGGCGTCGTCGCCCAGTTCTTTTTTTATTTCCTGGGCTTGGACGAAGAGGGACTGGAAAAAGGGCGCGATGTCCGGATATTGGGCGGCCCAGGCGGCCCAGTCCACGCTGACGGGCACGGAAAACGGGACGGCCTTGGGAAAGTCGCTGGGGTCGGCATGGTCGAAGCCGATTTCCTGCGACGCGTAGAAAAGCAGGTTGCCGGGGAGGAGCAGCGTCATGAGCGCCGCCGCCTTCCAGAGCCGGCCCAACCCGCTCACGGGCCGGCGGCCGATGGCCGCTTGGCGCTGGGGCGCGGCCTCGTCGTGGTTGCCGATGAACTGCAGGCCGGTCGCGCCGCCCTTCTGCCAGGTCAGGAAGGACGCTTCGCGGATCGCTTGGCGGATGTCGCCCAAATCGCCGTTCATCCAGGAGTCGTACCAGCCGTACTGGCCCTCGCCGGTGTCCATGTTGTTCTTGTTGTAGATAGAGTTAAAGCCCACGGCCGAGAGCGCGTCGCGCAGGGCGTAGGCTTCCGCGACATAGGCTGCGGACGGATTTTGCTGCCGCCCGGTTTCCATCAATTGGGCGAGAAATTCTTTATGAGGAGTCTGAAGGCCCCAGAGCCCGGAGAAGGCCGCATTGACGAGCTGATAGGCCATGTCCACGCGCAGGCCGTCGGCGCCGCGGTTGATCCACTCGGCCGCGATGGCCGACATGGCGTCCCTTGTGTCCTGGCGCGAGTAGTCGAGTTGAGCCGTGTCTTTCCAATAGGCCCGCGCGCCGAAGGAGTTGTAGCCGCCGTAGCTGACCCAAATCCATTTTTTGAGTTTTTGGCTGAAATAGGGGAAGTAGCCCTCCGGCGGTTTTTGCGGATCGCCTTCGACTTCCCGATGGATGAAAAATTCCGGATGCTCGGCCAGGAGGCGCGAGTCCTGCGAGGTGTGGTTGGGCACGAAGTCAAGCACGACCCTCAAACCCGCGGCGTGGGCTCGCGCGACGAAGCCTTTGAAGTCCTCCAGCGTTCCCAGCTCAGGATTGACCGCCGCGTGGTCCTGGATGGAGTAGGGAGAGCCGCCGGCGTCGCCCACGCGGTCGCGCAGGCCGATGGGAAAGATGCCCATGGTCCAGAGGGCGTCGTAGCCCATGGACTTCAAGTCGGCCAAGTCTTCCGAGGAAAAGTCGGCGAAGAATTTCTTGCCTTGCGAGCTTCGTGGCCGTCCGCGCCAGGCGCGCCAGCCCTCCAAGTTGAAGGCGCGCGGAAAAATCTCGTAGACCCGGGCTTTTTGCATCCAGGAGGAAGGTTGGGCCGCGCGGAAGTCCTCCTGCAATGTCTTGATGCCGTTCTCCAGAAGATTTTGGAGCTGGGCGTTTTTCTTGGCGGCGCCTAATTTGGCGTCGCGCAGGGCGCCGACGCGGGTTTGCAGCGCGGCCACGGAGGAGATTTCGCGCGCCGGGGAAAGCAGAGCGTCCAAATACTCGAAGTACTGTCCCAGGTGGTGGAGAATGGCCGAGGGCCCCAGGTCCGATTCGATCTCATGCTTGGAATAGGTGAACCCCTCTAGTCCCGCGTTCCGGGCCGAGAACATTACGTCCTGCTTGCCCGCGACGTGGAAAACAAAAGGATTGACGCGCTGTCCTTGGACGTTTTTGGTCCCGCGGCTTAAGACCGCGCGCAGCAGATCCGCGCGGCGAGAGGAAGGTTGGGGCGGGCTTGGCGAATCGGACGGCGCTTGCGGCGGAGCGAACAGGGCCAACTGGGCGTCATGGCTCAGCGTTTCCGCGGAAGCGGAGGGATTTTGAGTCGCGGAGAGAAAGCGCAGGAATTTTTTGTCCTTAAGCAGCTGCAGGTAGGCCAGCGGGCGCACGGACGTCGGCTGGGAGGAACTCGCGCCGGCCGCCGCAGGGCGCATTGGGGCGCTCTCCGTGGGCGCCGCTTCTTCCGGTAGCGCTTGAGCCGGAGTTCCGGCTTGGGCCGACCGCGGCAGGAGTCCCTGCCGGTTCAAGGCGGCGGCCAGTCCCGGAGCAAGCAGGCTCGGCGGGGCGGCGTTGAGGGGAATGTTCGTCTCAACATCGAGGGAGGCGGGAGAAAGGGCATTCTTCTGGAGCGGAACGTCCGCCGCGATGCCGGAGGCGGCGGCGCTGGGCGCCGCCTCGGGGCCGGAGAATTCCTGCGCGGCCAAGCGGTAGCCGGCCGCCCGCGGGCCGACGCCCAGGATGAGGAACGATACAAGGATGCTGACGGTTTTGCGGATGAGGCCGGAGACGCGTCCCTCGCTCCTGGTCACACGCTTATTGTAGCTTGCGATGATTAGGGAGGCCTGAAGCCATTGGTCCCCGAAAGATAGGCCGATAGGACCCGGTTTTTTGGACCTAAAAGGCCCAGGACGCGAATCGGCGGCAAAGCGTGTTTTCGCGGTGATTTGATATAATGGCCGCGCGCCATCACCAGCCATGAGCCTCGGCCTCGAAGACGTCCGAAAAATCGCCAAACTGGCCCGCTTGCGGCTTTCTTCCGATGAAGAGAGCCTCTACCGCGAGCAGATGGGCAAGATTTTGGACTCGGTCGCCGAACTCTCCCGGGTGGACACCGCGAAGGTGGCGCCGACGACGTCGGTTTCCGGGGCTTCCGGCGCTTGGCGCGAGGATAAAGCCCGGACCTTTCCCGGCGCGGAGAAAATTCTTTTCCTCGCTCCGGAGCGGGAAGGCTCCTACTTTAAGGTGAGGAAGGTCATCGAGGGATAGGCTTATGCACTTGACTGACCCTGCGCCAGCGCACACCTCGCATGCGGAGTACCAGCCGGCCCACGCTTTGCGGCCAGCAGGAGCAATGTAAGAAAACCATGTTCTCGCACACCTCGCCGGT